>Ga0185299_10000895_pt1 | contig 68742 bp, 48 predicted proteins | sample PaiPotPPA55metaG_FD_128002 | JGI IMG/M metagenome (GOLD analysis project Ga0185299, IMG submission 128002) | Iron sulfur acid spring bacterial and archeal communities from Banff, Canada, to study Microbial Dark Matter (Phase II) - Paint Pots PPA... ... | reverse complement strand
GCCCGATGCGCCCGATAGCCGCGTGTGCAATGATAGTGTGAGAGCGCACACGCGTTAGTCAGGTCACACCGGAATCACCCGGCATTCCCCACGCAATGGTTTTACGGCTTATATCGTGCTCTCCCCGGCGACCGGGCTTTTTTGCCACCGTCGCCCCCAAGAAGCTTGCTTCTCAGGAACTTGACACCAGCGTCGGGGTGTCAGGACCACACGTCTTCGCCGTCCGCATCAAGCGCCGTTCGTCTGTCAGCGCATCCGCGTCCACCGCATCCTGTCCCGCGTCCGTGACGATCTCGAGCCGCCCCTCTGTGGGACAGGACGACAACGGATATAGACTGATTTGGGCCTTCGGAAAATCAGAAATATTTTTGCGAAGGGGGCTGGACAGGTTTTTGCCCGTCGGGCAAATCACCGAACCTGGGGAGGCTGATCCCAGAAAGGTCCGCAATCGCTCGATGTCCGTCAGCGCATCAGGCGAAAGAACAATCATCCGATCTTGTGTGCAGATGGACGGGGAGTTCTTCCGCCGTATCCCAACTCGCGACCCATGCCTTGACACTGTTCAGCGGAACCGCCTTGCGGCTGTTGACGAATTCGTCGAGCCGACGCCGGTCCTCTGCGATATCCGGACCCGCCAGATCGACAACCGAATCGAGCAGCGCCACTGCCTCCGCGAGAACGGCTGCGACATCCTGGCCGCGCTCAGCTGCCATTTCGGTTAGGCGTGCGTCGGTGCCAGCATCGATTTCCAGGGTACGGCGAATACTGTTCATCTCGCAAAGATAGTGCCGGCAACCCTGCTTGTCGAGCAAACGATAGCGATGCGCCGCCCCGCGCGTAGCCAGCTTGCATCGGTAATGGCGGATTAAGTCCTTGTCTTTGGAAAAAAGCCGTGGATGCCCGGCATAAAGCCGGGCAAGACGAGCATAAACGGTCTTAGGTTTTCCCGATGCGCCCTGCTCTGCTCAATCCGCTGTTTGCACTGGTCACGAGCCTTGCCGGCGTCGGGCCGAAGCAGGACAAATTGTTCCGCTATCTGCTTGGCCGCGATGACACCCCGCGGCTGGTGGACTTGCTGTTGCATCTGCCCGCGAGCGTCATCGATCGCCGCGCCCGGCCAAAAGTCCGCGAGATCGTTCCGGGAACCGTGGTGACGATCGAGGTGACCGTCGACCGGCATCGGCCGACGCCGCCGCGCAATCCGCGCGCGCCGCATCTGGTCTATGTCAGCGACGAGACCGGCGACGTGGTGCTGACTTATTTCCGCGCCCAGCCCGGTTATGTCGAAAAACTGCTGCCGGTCGGCTCAAAGCGTTACGTCTCGGGCACGGCGCAGGTCTACGACGGCATGCTGCAGATCACCCATCCCGACCGCGTCGTCGATGAAGCCGGTTTTGCAAAATTGTCGGGCATCGATCCGGTTTATCCGCTGACCGAAGGGCTGGCGCTGGGTTCGCTGCGGCGCGCGATGGCGCAGGCGCTGCAAAAATTGCCGGAGCTACCGGAGTGGATCAGCCCGGAAGTGATCCGTCGCTGCAAGTTTCCAAAGGTCGCGGAAGCGCTGAATCGCGTGCACGTGCCGATCGAACTGACGGACATTCTGCCCGACGGTCCGTTCTGGTCGCGGCTTGCCTTCGACGAGCTTTTGGCCGGTCAGCTGGCGCTGGCGCTGGTGCGCGCGCAGTTGCGAAGGCCGGCCGGCGACCGCCATGCCGGCGACGGCCATCTCCGCAACAGGATCATCGACGCGCTGCCCTACGCGCTGACGGCCTCGCAACGGCAGGCGACTGCCGCGATCGCCGACGATCTGCGCCAGCCGATCCGGATGCTGCGGCTGTTGCAGGGCGATGTCGGCTCGGGCAAGACCGTGGTGGCGCTGCTCGCGGCCGCGGCCGTCACCGAAGTCGGCAAGCAGGCCGCGTTGATGGCACCGACCGAAATTTTGGCGCGCCAGCACATCAAGACCATCGCGCCCCTGGCCGAGCGTGCGGGCATGCGGGTCGCCATCCTCACCGGCCGGGAAAAGGGCAAGGAGCGGCGCGATATTTTGGCGCGCCTCGAAGCCGGCGAGATCGATCTCCTGGTCGGCACCCACGCCCTGATCCAGGACGATGTGGCGTTCAACGCGCTGGCGCTTGCGGTGGTCGACGAGCAGCATCGGTTCGGCGTGCGCGAGCGCCTCGCGCTGACCGCGAAAGGCGACGCCGTTGATGTCTTGGTGCTGAGCGCGACACCCATCCCCCGCACGCTGGTGCTGACGTATTTCGGCGACATGGACGTCTCGGAGCTGCGGGAAAAACCCGCGGGACGCCAGCCGATCGATACCCGTACGGTACCGAACAGCAGGGTCAGCGAGGTGATCGATGCCGTCGGCCGCGCGCTCTCCGCGGGAAAACGGGTCTACTGGATCTGCCCGCTGGTCGAGGAATCCGAGGCCGAGGGGATCGAACATCTCACCAATGCGACGCAGCGTTTTGAGAGCCTGCACGAGCGCTTTGGCGACGCCGTCGGCCTCGTGCATGGTCAGATGCGCGGCACCGAAAAGGATCGCGTGATGGCGCAGTTCGCCACCGGCGAGATCGGACTTTTGGTGGCGACCACCGTGGTCGAGGTCGGCGTCGACGTTCCCGCCGCGACCATCATGGTGATCGAGAATGCCGAGCGTTTTGGTTTGGCGCAATTGCACCAGTTGCGCGGCCGGATCGGCCGCGGCTCGGAAGCCTCGACCTGTCTCTTGCTCTACAAGGAGCCGCTCAACGAAATGTCGAAGGCGCGGCTGAAAGTGATCCGCGAAACCACCGATGGGTTCCGGATCGCCGAGGAGGATCTAAAACTGCGTGGCGAAGGCGACGTGCTCGGCATCCGGCAAAGCGGCCTGCCCGGCTACCGCATCGCGCGCTCCGAGGTGCACGGCCAGCTCATCACCCAGGCCCGCAACGAAGCGCTGCGCATCATGAAGGACAATCCGAAGCTTGCCGGCGAGCGCGGCGAAGCGCTGCGCTGCCTGCTCTATCTGTTCGAGCGGGACGAGGCGATACCGTTGCTGGGGGCGGGGTAAACTCCTTCCACGTCATTGCGAGCGCAGCGAAGCAATCCATCTCGCCGCAGGAAAGAAAGAATGGATTGCTTCGTCGCTTCGCTCCTCGCAATGACGGGGAAAGAGCGGGACTTCACTCCACCTTCGCCGGCTCCGGCCGCAGCGAGGCGGCATTCGCAATCCGGGCGGCGTTGGCCATTCCGGCGAGCGCTGCGATCTTCTTCTGCGGATCGGAGCCGGGCTGCACCACGCCGGCCGACATGATCAGGGTCGCGGCGTCCTCGGCGCTCATGTCGACTTCGATGATCTTGCTCTTGGGTACATAGAAGAAGAATCCCGTGGTCGGGTTCGGCGCGCAGGGCAGGAACACCGAAATGTGCTCCTCCTTGCCCGGAAGGCTGTTGGCGATCTCGACGCTCGGCGATTGCGAGATCAGCACGATCGACCACATCCCGGGCGAGGGAAATTCGACGAGGCCGACCCGGCGGAAGCTCGAGCCGTTCCCCGAAAACAGCGTCTCGAACACCTGCTTCAAGCCGCGATAGATTGCGCGCACCGCCGGAATCCGGCCCAGAATTCGTTCGCCGAGATCGACCAGCGTCCGCCCGATCAGGTTCGCCGTGAGGAAGCCGAGCAGCGTCAGCGCGATCACGGCGACGATCAGGCCGGAGCCCGGCAAGCCGAACGGCAGATAGGTTTCGGGCCGATAGGCGATCGGCACGAACGGGCGCACCAGGCCGTCGACCCAGGTTACGAACCACCAGGTCAGGTAAAACGTGATCGCGATCGGGCCGGCGACCACGAGGCCGGTCAGGAAATAGTTCCGGAAGCGGGCCATGAAGCCGCGCGGCGCTTCCGGCGGGAGTTCGGCCGGCGGCACGGTCGGAGGCAGGTTGTCGCGGTTCATTGGGGTTCGGGTTCCAGGTCTGTCGAAGCGGCCATCTTGGGATGCCAGCTAGTCAGCTAGGGTGTTCTAGCAGATTTTTGAAGACCTGAATTAGCCAAGCGAGCGGGACGAAGGTCTTGACTCGGCCTATTCCACGGTCACCGATTTCGCGAGATTGCGCGGCTGGTCGACGTCGGTGCCCATGATCACGGCGGTATGATAGGCCAGAAGCTGCACCGGAACGGCATAAACCATCGGCGTGAAGGTCGCGGCCATGTCGGGCAGCACGATGGTCACCAGCGACTCGATGGTCGCCTCCGCCGCGCCCTTGGCGTCGGTCATCAGGATGATGCCGCCGCCGCGGGCTGCTACTTCCTGCATGTTGGAGACGGTCTTTTCGAACACCTGGTCATACGGCGCAATCACCACCACCGGCATGTTCTCGTCGATCAGCGCGATCGGCCCGTGCTTGAGTTCGCCGGCGGCATAGCCTTCGGCGTGGATGTAGGAAATTTCCTTCAGCTTCAGGGCGCCTTCCAGCGCCAAGGGATAGCTGGTGCCGCGGCCGAGATAGAGCACGTCCTTTGACTTGGCGATGTCGCGGGCGAGCTTTTCGATCTGCGGCTCGGTCGCAAGTGCGGCCGCCATCAGGCGCGGAATTTCAATGAGGCCACGCACCAGTTTGGCTTCGTCGTCATCCGACAGTTCGCCGCGCGCCTTGCCGGCGGCGACCGCGAGCGCGGCCAATACCATCAGCTGGCAGGTAAACGCCTTGGTCGAGGCGACGCCGATTTCGGGACCGGCCAGCGTCGGCAGCACGGTCTCGCTCTCGCGCGCAATGGTCGAGGTCGGGACGTTGACGACCGACAGCGTGTGCAGGCCCTGCGATTTCGCGTAGCGCAGCGCGGCCAGCGTATCGGCGGTCTCGCCGGATTGCGAAATGAAGATGGCGAGATCGCCCTTGCGCAAGGGCGCCTCGCGATAGCGGAATTCGGAGGCGACATCGAGCTCGACCGGCATGCGCGAAAGCCGCTCGAACCAGTACTTTGCGATATAGCCGGCATAGCTCGCGGTGCCGCAGGCGGTGATTGAAATCCGCTGGATATCCCTGAAATCGAACGGCAGCTTTGCCGGCAGCACCACCTTTTCGGTCGCCATGTCGACGTATCGTGCCAGGGTGTGGCCGACCACTTCCGGCTGCTCGTGAATTTCCTTGGCCATGAAGTGGCGATAATTCGCCTTGTCGACCAACGACGTCGTGGCGATGTGCTTGATGGCATCGCGATGCACGACCGCATTGTTCTTGTCGTAGATAACGGCGCTGCTGCGCGTCAGAACGGCCCAGTCGCCATCCTCGAGATAAGAGATGGTGTCCGTGAATGGGCCGAGCGCAATGGCATCCGAGCCCAGATACATCTCGCCCTCGCCGTAGCCGATGGCGAGCGGCGGCCCGTTGCGGGCGCCGATCATCAGATTGTCGTCACCTGCGAAAATAAATCCGAGTGCGAACGCACCCCGAAGCTGCGACAGCGACGCCTTGACCGCCTCGACCGGTTCAATGCCCCTGGCAAGATAGCTGTCGACCAGGTGCAAGACGATCTCGGTGTCGGTCTCGGTGTTGAATACCGTGCCCTTCTTCTGGAGCGCTTCGCGCAACTCGCGAAAATTCTCGATGATGCCGTTATGAACGACCGCGACGCGAGCCGTCGCGTGCGGATGCGCGTTGCTCTCGGTCGGCTTGCCGTGGGTCGCCCAGCGGGTGTGGCCGATGCCGGTATGGCCGGCGAGCGGTTCGGACTTCAGTCGCATCTCGAGGTTTTTCAGCTTGCCCTCGGCGCGGCGGCGCTCCAGATGGTCGCCTTCGAGCGTCGCGACACCTGCGGAATCGTAGCCGCGATACTCAAGCCGCTTGAGCGAATCCACGATCTGATCCGCAACCGGTCCGCGTCCCAAAATGCCGACAATGCCGCACATGTCGATCAATATCCCCAAATCGCCGAAAGATCGTCCAAACCGCGAAAGCCTGTCTTAACGAAGACAGCTGATGCCGAGATACTCAATAATTATTGCCGATTGAAACAGCGTTAAGCCGAAAGCTTAACAAAGGCCGGTAATCATAGCCCAGACCCGCCTGACGCGCGCGATCTTTTCCGAAGTTGCCGACGACGAGTAAATCGAGCCCTTCACATCCGCCACGTGCCGCATTACCTCATCGGTAGAAATAGCGAAAGGCCGGAGATCGCTTGCACGCATTGCGGTGCTAGCGCACGGGCTGCCGCGGCGCCGATGGCAACTGCGGTTCGTCCTGCGGCTGCGGTGTATCTTGCGGCTGAGCTCTGGCTTGGGGCGCCGGGCGTATCGGCACCGGCTTGCGCGTCGGGGTGGCAGCCGACCGTGGTGGAGGCGCTGATATCTTGGGCCGCGCGCTCTGCTCGGAAGCGCTGGCAATATCGCGGGCCATTTGTTCCTGGCTCGCCTTGAACTGCTCGGCGACCCTCGCATTGTCGCGGGTCATTTGTTCCTGGTTGATCTTGAGCTGCTCGATGCTGGCCTTGAGCTGTTCGATCTCGTGCCCCGCGGTTGCGAGATCGCGCGCCATCGACTGGAGCAACGGCGCCGATTCCGGAGCTGCGGTCGGCGCGACGCCATTCGCTGCAGTCTGCGCCAGAGGTGCCGGTTGCGGAGGTGCTGCCGTCGCCGCGGACGTCTGAACGGCAGGTGGTCTCTGTTGCGCGGGGGGCACCGGGTTTCCCAGCGGCGGCGATGAAGACAGGACGAACCGCGGCGCCCATCTCGCGATAATCGGTTTGGCCGCATTGCCGTAGGACTGCCAGGCGACAGCGGCGACACAGATGCACGCTGCCAACAGCAAGCCGACGAAGCCACGTACCGCCGACCTGTCAAACCACGGCCGGTCGCCGGGGACTTGGATTTTGTTGGCAGCAGGAGGATGGCGCGCGGCATCGTCCGCCGGGGTGCGGGCCATCTGTTTATCCTCGAGCGCGATCTGTTCAAAATAGCGCACGATCACGTTGCTTGGTTTCGGGTTCAGCGTGGAATCCATTGGCGCTCCGTACTCAGTCCAATGTCACCCGCCTAAGGGCGGCGGGCGGATTTACGCTAGGTCGACGGCGTCCTGCCCCATGCTTCACTCCGGTTTGACCAAAGCAAGGCGGTGAAACGATGGCAGCAAATGAGAACAAATTGGGAAATCGATCTCTGGGAAACCGTTGATATTGTTAGAGAGTACGAAAGTATTGCCGATTGAAACAGCGTTAAGCCGAAAGCTTAACAACGGCAGCTAATCGTAGTCCAGACCCGCCTGACGCGCGCGATCTTTTCCGAATTCGCCGACGACGAGTAAATCGAGCCGTTCACATCAGACCTTCGGCGGCTTCGCCCTGGTCTTCATCTCGCGATATCGCTTGGCGCCGCCCTCGCGGTTGACCTGCTGGTTGCGCTCCACGGCAAGCGCATCGTCGGGCACATTCTTGGTGATCACCGAGCCTGAGCCGATGTAGGCGCCGTTGCCGATTTTCACCGGCGCCACCAGCGACGAGTTTGTGCCGACGAAGGCACCGGTGCCGATCTCGGTCTTGTGCTTGCCAAAGCCGTCGTAATTGCAGGTGATGGTGCCGGCCCCGATATTGGTGTTGGCGCCGACATGGGCGTCGCCGATGTAAGAGAGATGGTTGACCTTGACGCCCGCCTCCAGGATCGCTGCTTTTGTCTCCACAAAATTGCCGATCCTGGCACCGTCGCCGAGCGAGGTCCCCGGCCGCAACCGCGCATAGGGGCCGACGGAAGCGTTCTTGCCGATCGAGGCCTGCACGATATGAGAGAACGAATGGATCACCGCGCCGTCGGCAATCGAGACGCCGGGGCCGATCACCACGAACGGTTCGATGGTGACGTCGCGGCCGAAGCTCGTATCGGCAGCCAAAAAAACCGTCTCCGGCGCAATCAGGGTGACGCCGGCGTCAAGTGCTGCCTTGCGCAGCCGCGCCTGCATGACCGCTTCGGCTTCGGCGAGCTGGGCCTTGGTGTTGATGCCGCGCACTTCGTCCTCGCTGGTTTCGATCACGACCGCCTCCAATCCCGATTTCCTGACAATGGCAACCGCATCGACCAGATAGTACTCCCTCTTACTGTTGGCGTTGCCGATTTTTTCGATGATGTCGAGCGCCCGTTTGCCGTCGAACGCCATCACCCCTGCATTGCAGAGCGTGATCTCGCGCTGCGCCGGCGTCGCGTCGGCATGCTCGCGGATGTCGACCAATTGACCGCCGTCGACGATGAGCCGGCCATAACCGGTGGGATCTTTGGCCTGAAAGCCGAGCACCGCAAGGGCTGCACCTTTTTGCAACGGCGCCCGCAGGCGCGCAAAGGTCTCGGCCGAGATCAGCGGCGTGTCGCCGAACACGACCAAGAGATCGTCGGCGCCACGCGCGATCGCCTCGCGGGCGGCGAGCACGGCATGCGCGGTGCCCAGACGTTCGCGCTGAATGTAGATCGCTGCCTCCTGGCGGATTTTCTTGGCCTCTTCCGCCACCGCCGCATGGCCGGGTCCAACGACGACGGCGATGGCCGTGCCGGCCCCCTTCGGCGCGGCTTCAAGTACATGCGCCAGCAGCGATTGGCCGGCCAAAGGATGCAGCACTTTCGGCAGCACCGATCGCATGCGCGTGCCCTCGCCGGCCGCGAGCACGATGGTGAGGCTGGATCGAGCGGTCATCCCTGTCCTTGCATGCGAAGCCCTGCGTCGGGGCCTGTGTTGCGCCGCCGCCGTCATAAAGCGTTTGCACGGGAACGGAAACCTGATTCGCGTATCCACAAGCCGTCCGGAATTCCGGATCACGGCGCATTTCCTGTTAATGTTTGCCCTGTGATTCGGTTGGGGCCGGGGGGGCCGGAAGCGTCGTATGGCAAAGCATCGCGACCAGCTGGCCGGCAGTTTTGAGACCGAGAATACCGGCGGGGTACTATCCGGATTGTTGGCCGAAGAGGACGTTTCCGACCGGAGTACGCTGTGGCGGCTCGGCTCGTGGAGCGTAGCCTCGGTCGGCGCGATCGTGATCGCGCTCTACGCCAACCACGCCTCGATCGGGTGGCGGCGTGAACAGACCGCCGCCGATTTGGCGCGCCAGGCGCAGCAGATCCAGTCGGTCGCCAAGGAAAGTCAGAACGAAGCGCGGCGGCTGGCATCCGCCATCGATACGCTCAACAGCGATCGCGACCGGCTGTATTCCCGCGTCACGGTCCTGGAACAGGGGCTGGATTCGGTGACCGGCGCGCTGGCCCGGCAGAGCGCTGCGGCAATGGTACAGGCCACACCCGCCGCCTCGGTAACCGCGGACACCCAACAGGCCGCTCAAAGTCAGCTGCCCATTCCGGTGATCTCCCCGGTGGCGACCATTGCCGCTGCGATACCCGAAAAGCCCCGAGCGGACCCTACCCCGCCGCCGCCACCGGTCCCCGCGGCGGCGACCGCGCCCTCACCCCAGGCAGCCTCGAATCCCGCGCCCGCGGCGACGCCGGCGACCCCGCTGGTGGCGGCGAAATCGATCCTGGCCCCGCCCGATGGCGCGGCGTCGAAACTGGTCGAGCCCGAAAAGCCGCCCCAAGTTACGGCAGCACCGATGCCGGAGGTGGCGCCGTCGACACCGGCTGCCGACGAATCCGGGCCGGATGCCTCTGATACGGCACCCGCCAGGGTCGCCGTGCAGCACACCGAATTTGGGGTCGATGTCGGCGGCGCGAATTCGGTCTCTGGCTTGCGCGCGCTGTGGCGGGGACTTCTAAAGACAAGAGCGAACGCGGCGCTGACGAAGCTGCGCCCGATCATCGTCATCAGAGAAACCTCTACCGGGCTCGGCATGCAGTTGCGGCTGGTCGCAGGCCCGCTCGACGACGCCGCGGCAGCGGCGAAAATCTGCGCCGGATTGGTGGAGCCCGAGCGGTCCTGCGAGACCGCCGTGTACGACGGTCAGACCCTTGCCATGAAGGCCGAGGAGCCGACCGGCAGCGTGACCAAGCCCGCGGCGCCGGCGCCCAAGCCGGTTGCGCACCGGCGCAGTTCGAAGCGCGTCGTCGTCGTCGAGGAACCGCCCAAGAAGCCCGACCCGCCGCCCTCGACGCTGTCGTCATGGTTCGGCAGGAAGTAGTGGGCGCGATAATGGCAAGAATTGCAATGCCTTGAGGTGGACTTTTCATGCAATTTGGAGGCTGCCGTCATGGCCGGGCTTGTCCCGGCCATCCACGACTTTTCTTGCTTGAGTAATGCAGCTAAGACTTGGATGCCCGGCACAAGGCCGGGCAAGACGAGCCTCGGCTATTGGCCCTGGTTGTCCCGTTGCTCATTCCCGACCATATTCCCGCGATGAAGAAAACTCCGTTTCGGCTGACCCCCTACCAGGTACAATGGCTCTTGATCGTCGGTTTTGTCACCGTCGGTTACGCGCTCTATCTGCGTTATCTGGCGATCGAGCTTTCCACCGTGGCGCTGGCCTGCGATGCCGGCCTGCAGACCATGCTGTGCAAGACCCGGCTGCTTGCGACCTCCTTGTTTCGCAATTCGGTGTTCGGCGCGGTGGCCCTCGTCATCGCGACCCTTAACCTGATGCGGCCGTCGATCGTGTTGCTGACGGGCGGGCTGATCGCCGCCGGATTCGGCATCGTGCTCTACAATGTCGGCCTGTCCGGCCTTGCGATCGGGCTGCTTATTTTAGGATTTGCACGGCCCGCGCCCGCCACAGCGTGAGCGCGAGCAGGCCGTAGACAGCGCAGGTCCACAGCGATTGCCAGTTGTTGGCGCCCTCGTTGAACACGGTGTAAAGCGCCGATGCCGCCAAAAGCCCGGCAAATGCCGCTTCCGCGACCGGGCGGACGCCCTGCTTGGGACGGTTGAGCAACATCAGGGTTGCGAACGGCACCACCGCCATGGTCAGCGCCGCAAAGGGAAAATCCTTGTAGCGGGGGTCGAACACGAAGCCGAGCGCGGTCTCGGCACCGACCAGCGTGGTCACGACCAGCGCGATCGCCAGCAGCACCGAAAGCAACGGCCGCGGCCGGTCGTCGCGCGGGCCGAGCAAGTCCAGAAAGGTCGGCAGCGGGCGTCCCGACATCATCGCGTTGGCGCACAGTAGCGGCGAGGCGATCGCGGCGGCGAGCAGCGAACCCCATAACAGCCAGCCGCCAATACCGTAGCTTTCATAGTACAGCTTGTCCGCGGCGATCCCGAGCAGGATCCCGCCCGTGGTCGCCGACGTCCCGACCGCGATCCAGGATGCCAGCCGCGGCGTCCAAGGCCGGCGCCGCAGCGTCAGAAAGGCCGCCATGAATACAAGGACGCTAAAGCCCATGCCGCCGCCCATCTGCCACTTCCACAGCGGAAAATTGCTGATGGGTAGGTCGGGCGGATATTTCACCGCGCGCCGCGCGGAATCGAACAGGCCCCAATAGCCGCCGACGGTGCCCTCGAGCTCGCGCTTCCAGGGCTGGTCATAGGCTTCGATCAAATTGACGCGAAAGTTTTCGCGTTTTGCCAGATCGAGGATATCGGAAACCACGCGGGCCTGATTGGTGCGCGACGGCAGCGCGCCGTCGCGCATCCGCCCCTGGCTCGGCCAGCCGGTCTCCCCGATCAGGATTTCCTTAGCCGGAAAGGCGACCGCCATCTGCTTGCGGATGGCGTCGACATGGGCGGCGGCGTATTTGGCGCGGACCGGGATGTCTTCCCAATAAGGCAGGATGTGGATCGTGACGAAATCGACCGCGTCATAGACTTCCCGGTTGCGCAGCCAGTATTCCCAGACATCGGCGTAGGTGACGGGAACGCTCACCTGCGATTTGACCGAACGGATGGTCGCGGCGAGGTCGCTGGTCGTCATCTCGCCGCGCAGCAGCACCTCGTTGCCGACCACGAGCGCCGTGATCACACCGGGATTTTCCTTGGCCAGCCGCACCGCGGTCGAAATCTGCGTCAGGTTTTTCAGCCGGCTGCTGCCGAGCCAGATGCCCTGGATGACCTTCAGGCCGACCTTGCCGGCGAGCGCGGGCACCTGGTCGAGGCCGTTCTCGATCGAATAGGTCCGCACGCAGTCGGTCACCTTGGCAAGCTGCGCCAGGTCCTGGGCGATCTGCTCCGGCGCGATATGGGTGGTCGGCTGCAGCGGGGTCTGGCTGTCGCGGAACGGCGCATAGGACACGCACAACAGCTTGGCGTCGGGGTCGATCGGCGCGCGCGGCAGCGAGATCGGCGTGGCCAGCCACCACCACACGGCTCCAATCGCACCCAGGGAGATGAGGAGAAGCGCCAGTGGCGTACGAAGAGAAATCGGTTCCGTCCTCCGGGAAGGGCCCGTCGATTAGCCGGTCGGGTGCCGTCTGCCAAGGGCATGATATGCGGAATCGGGCGCCGTCTGGTCCGCGAGCTTTACCACGAGACGATAAAGTTGTGACTTTGCTGGACAAAATCCGAAATGTCCGTCATGGGAATCCTCAGGTGTCTCCGCCGCATTGGGGACCCATTTGAACGGCAATCAAGCCAGCGTGAAAACCGGCTCCCCACGGCCGGCCGCGGGGCAGGAAGCAAATCGGGGAATTTATGGGTCGAGGTGTGCTTGAGTTTAAGAGTGCGGTTCTACGCCACCTCGCCGTTTCAGGCCTCGCACTGCTCATCGGGATAGGGAGCGCGGGTATTGGAAGCGCGGCTGCCCAGAGCGGCACGCCGGCGCCGGCGGATCAGGGCAAGCCTGCCGCCGCCAATTCAACCGAGCCGCCCAAGGACACCCAGCACAAGACCGACGAATTCGTCGAAGCCTCGCAGACCATCAACGGACCGGCCGGAAACCCGGAATGCGTCTGGCTCGGTCGCCGGGTCGTGGTCCTGATGTACCGCGATGACCTCGATACGGCGTTCCGGCATCTTGATCTGTACGACCGGTTCGGCTGCCCGGGCGGGCACGTTCAGGCGGCGTTTCGCTGTCTGACCCGTTTTTTTTCGCTGATCGATCCAAAAGTGCCGGATAGCCTGAGCAGCCGGGTGCATGCCTGCTGGATCAATCCGGCGGCGCAGCCGCAGGCTGCCGTGGCGGCCGCCCCGCCTGCCGCTCCCACGACCTCGGGCGCCGCGCCCCCGGCGCCGGCCCCTACCCCGACGCCTCCCGTGCCCGCCGCCACCCCGGCGCCGGCGAAATAGCCGCAGGCCCGCCTTCGGAACGATCCGAAATTTTCACGGTTGCGATTGTTCCGCGCCCTCAAAACGCCATGGCGTCATAAGACTTGTTAAATAGCGTGGCAGACCTATGTTCAACTTGCCGCTGACTCGGTCGGATCTCGGGGACGGGTCCGCTTCCCTGCCATATTGGCCCCAGATGGTTTAGTTGCGATGCGCGCCGTCGTCGCCGTTCTGTTGTGTGTGGCCGCCGTTCATGCTGGCTTATGGGGTATCCTTCGGGAGAAGCAGGAGGCCCCCGACTTCAAGGGCATCCTGACGAGCGTGTCCTATGCGCCGTTCGAACGGGGTCACGTCGTGGCCGACAGCATCGCCGACTCCGAGAAGATTCGCGCCGATCTGAAGAAACTCTCCACTCTGACGCGAGCGGTTCGCCTGTACTCTTCCACGGAAGGCAGCGAACTGGTGCCGCCGATCGCCAACGAGTTCGGCATCAAGGTCACGGTCGGCGCCTGGATCGACAAGGATCGCGACCGCAACGAACGCGAGATTGCGTCAGCCATCGATCTCGCCAAGCGCAACAGCAATGTGATCGGCATCGTGGTCGGCAACGAGACGATCTATCGCGGCGAGCAGAAGGTCGACGACCTGATCGAGCTGATCAAGCGGGTCAAGACCGCGGTTGACGGCCGGGTGCCGGTCACGACCGGCGAAATCTGGAACATCTGGCGCGATAATCCGGAGCTCGGTTATTCCGTCGACTTCATTGCCGCGCACATCTTGCCTTACTGGGAATTCTTCACCGACAAGCAGGCCGTGGACCAGGCCTTCACGATCTATGGGCTGCTGGGCAAACAGTTCCAGGGCAAGCGGATCGTGATCGCCGAGTTCGGCTGGCCCAGCGCCGGCTACAATCTCAGAGGTGCCAACCCCGGCACTTTCGAGCAGGCCGTGGTGCTGCGCAACTTCGTCACCCGCGCCGAAGCGATCCAGATGGAGTACAACATCGTCGAGGCGATCGATCAGCCCTGGAAATATTTTGAGGGCGGCGTCGGTCCCTACTGGGGCATCCTCAACGCGGCGCGCGAGTCGAAATTCGCATGGTCCGGCCCGGTGGTCGATGAGGCCTATTGGAAACTGGCCACAATCGCACTCCTGGTCGGCCTGTTGATGTCGCTGCCGATCCTGCGGCTGCCCGAACCCACGGTGATGCAGTCGCTGCTGCTGGCGACGGCCGCCAACGGCGTCGGCGCCTGGACCGCGACCGTGTTCGCGTACTGGACCGGCCATTATTTTGTGTTCGGTTCGGCCTTTGCGTTGACGCTGGGCCTGATCCTCTTGGTGCCGCTGGTGCTGATCGCGATGGCGCGGATCGAGGAGATCGCGGCCGTGGCCTTCGGCCGCAAGCCACTCCGGTTGATCATCAAGGGCGCCACTGTCGCGCCGGCCACCATGGGCGAAACCGTCACCTTCCCCAAGGTCTCGATCCATATCCCGGCTTATTTCGAACCGCCGGAGATGCTGAAGCAGACGCTCGATGCGGTGTCGCGGCTGGACTATCCGAATTTCGAATGCGTCGTCATCATCAACAACACCCCGGACCCGGCGTTCTGGCAGCCGATCCAGGACCACTGCCGGGCGCTCGGCGAACGGTTCGTGTTCATCAACGCCGAGAAGGTGCAGGGTTTTAAGGCCGGCGCGCTTCGCATCGCCATGGATCGCACCGCCGTCGATGCCGAGATCATCGGCATCATCGACGCCGACTATGTGGTGCAGCCGGACTGGCTGAAGGATCTGGTGCCGGTGTTCGCCGACGCGCGCGTCGGCCTGGTGCAGGCGCCGCAGGACCATCGCGACGGCGACCGCTCGCTGATGCACTACATCATGAACGGCGAATATGCCGGGTTCTTCGACATCGGCATGGTCCAGCGCAACGAGGCCAACGCCATCATCGTTCACGGCACCATGTGCCTGATCCGCCGCGCGGCGATGGACATGGCCGGCGGCTGGGCCGGCGACACCATCTGCGAGGACACGGATCTCGGCCTTGCGATCATCGAGCATGGCTGGCTGACGCACTACACCAACCACCGCTACGGCCACGGGTTGTTGCCGGACACCTATGAGGCCTTCAAGAAGCAGCGCCACCGCTGGGCCTATGGCGGTTTCCAGATCGTCAAGAAGCACTGGCGGCGCTTTCTGCCCAGCGCCAGCCGGCTGTCGCCCGATCAGCGGCGCGAATTCGCGCTGGGCTGGCTGAACTGGTTGGGGGCCGAAAGCCTAGGTGTGCTGGTTGCCATCCTCAATCTCATCTGGGTGCCGATCGTGGCCTTCGCCGACATCGCCATTCCCGACAAGATTTTGACGTTGCCGATCATCGCATCCTTCGTGGTCTCGCTGGTGCACTTTGTGGCGATGTACCGGCTGCGCGTGCCCGTCAAATGGGGACAGATGCTGGGCGCCATGATCGCCGCGATGTCGGTGCAATGGACGGTGTCGCGCGCGGTCGCCAACGGCCTGATCACCGAGCATCTGCCGTTCGCCCGCACCTCGAAGGGCGGGCTGTCGCGGATGTCGATCGAGTTCCAGGCGTTCTGGGAAGCCGTGATCGGCGTGTTGCTGCTGGTCGGCGCGGCGGTGCTGGTCGTCACCAATAATTTCAAGCAGGTCCGCGAGATTTATGTGTTCGCGGGCGTATTGGTGCTGGAAAGCCTGCCGTTCCTGTCGGCTGTCGCGATCGCGATCCTGGAAAATTCCCGCATCAACGAATTCTCGTTCTGGCGCAACAGCGCGATCCGGACCGCGGAACTGATCGGCCTGCGCCCGGTCGCCGTCCCCGAGGTGGCCCGCAGCTCGCAGCCGGTGGCGTCCGAGGTTCATCGCGAGGCGGGCTGACGGAGATGGACTTTCTGTGGGCAGGCCGGTTGAAGAACCCCGGCTAACGGCCCATCTGACAACAGAAATCCGGATTATCCCGGCGGCCCGTTTTGGCCAACTGGCGCTATTGACCCACACCATGGGTACCCCTACACAGCGCCTCACGTGAGCGCGTAGCTCAGGCGGTAGAGCACGTGACTTTTAATCATGGGGTCGAGGGTTCGAGTCCCTCCGCGCTCACCAAGTAAATCAGGCATAACTTGCATTTTCTGACACGGGGACACGGGCATATTGAGGCCTGGGGACCCCGCGGGGACCCAAAATCGTGTAGGGGCTAACGGCTAAATACGCCGGCCAGGATTTCTCGCAAAACCCGCGGGCGTTTTTGCGTGTCCGAAGGCGACGCTAGACAAACGGAATTCCCCCTACGCGCTCACCTCTGATCGTCCTGATGATCATGCAGCCGGGGGATCTCATGCCGCATCCCGCAATCCGACGCAAAAACCTGATTCCGAAATCTTTAATAAATTTGGACGCAGCATCGAGGGCGGCAGGTGCACCATGCGTAATCATGACTTCGTGTCCGATGGATTCCTGGCGTTAATTGTGGCCGGCCTTCTGCTGTTGTGCTCGGGCTTGCTCGTTATCGCATTCAGCTAGTCTGGCGGCCGCCCTCACCTCTCATCGTCCGGATGGGCGCCGAGCCCCAGGCCGGCGATGCTGGCCGATCTGATCAGGACCATCAATTCAAAATGGGCCACCAACGAACCCGCACAATTTTCTAATCCGAACGGGTTAATCCAGAAGGCCTCGCCGGGATGAAACGTGACCGTGCTAAGATCGCTCCATTGTGCTTGGGCCTCCACCGGCGCAACGCCCCCACGGCCTCAGCTCTCCCCCGAGTTGGGGCCGTTTATTTGGCTGGGGCAATCACAATGAGGGCGGCCCGGGCGCGGTGGGCGTCGAGGATGGCCACGGCGGTGGAATGGCTATGCAATTCGCCCGCGTCGTTAGTCCCATCGAGGACATGGAAATATGGAACGCGAGCAGCGACGGCTTTTCCTTCGTGATCAGTTATGAGAGCCGCGGCGGTCCCGGCTTTCACGGACCGCCCGGCTATGTGGCATCGTGGCGCTCGCTCTCTCAGAATACGGGCGCCATCAGGGTGTCCGGCTCGCCCTTTAAAACGCTTGCTGAGGCCGAAGAAGCCTGCAAGGCCACCCTGGGACACCTGACGGGAAAGCTCGATGGGGAATGACCTTGGGGACGCCGTAAGCTGGCGTGTGATCGGTGACGCGTTATTCGCAGTAAACCTGGAGAAACCGCCCGAACAAATGAGGCAACAGTTGGAGCTAGTTATATCTTTCTATTGCCGTTTTGTGACACTAATCCCCGACACAGAACGGGGACCTACAGAATGTATGCTCTCAAGCCGAAAATGCTGTTGCTTATCATCTGCGCGCTTGCCGTGGTGACGGTCATGCATGCAAGCGTGTATCTTAGCATCGACGATGCAAGTCTTTCGGCGGAAATGCCACCTCGATGAAAGAACCCGCCAGCGCGAACTGGCGGGTCGTCTCATTTGCCCGCTCAAGGGGCCACTGGAGTTTCGCGAGGATCGGGGCGATCTGCCGAAGGCGAAGGGGAAATGACCCGAGGGCTAGCAGACCGCATTTAATCCTCCCGTCGTGGCGTCTTGGAAACGGCGGAGAGCACGCCGCCGAACGCCACAAGCGTTGCGCATAAGCCGATCCCTGCGCAAGCCAGAGCGAGCCACTGTTCAGCGGATCCACTCCAAGTAGCGCTCCAGATGGGTTCGGACGCTTCCCACCAGAAAAGGACGGCCGCCGCAAGACCAAAGCCGAGCGCGAATGACGTCTGGGCAGTAAAGCTGATCTTGCGGATGCGCATTGAAGCCTCCTTCAATTTCAATCGCTTCCGATACAATGATATCTTGTGCCCGATGGTTCCCGGCGGTAGGCGGTAGAGCTAGCTGGGGCTGAAGGCGAAAGGGAAAGTCGTGACCACTACTCAAATGGTCGGCTTGCTTTCCGAATTACGGTGCCAGTGCACTCAATTTGGAAAGTCGAGAATCTCGGGGGGCGCCCCGGCAGAACGACGGTTGAATGCAGTCCAGCAGTGTCACTGCAATTTGGATTGATGTTCACAGATTTGAGGCGTGAAACCGAAAGCTATCCTGCGCCCGCGCCCGGTGCCGGCGCAGGACTCAGCGGGGCGCCTCCGACCGAAACAGGGCCGACAGGTTTAGGCAGTGGAGAAATCATTTTTCGCGACGTCCCGAGGACCCGAGCGCGCGGATTTGGATGCGGGATGCTGGAAGTCGTCAACGGCGTCATGGCACTCTGCAGCGCGTCCGACTGCGCCGCTAGCGAGGAAAGTTGACGGGATATTCTTTTCAAATCCGCCTGTTGAGTTGCGGAGCTCTGCGTGAGCGACACCAACACAGCTGCGTTTTGCCGCTGCGACAACTGAATATCCTTCAGTGCCGCGCTGACGGCGGGATCTGGTATCGGGGCTGAAACCGTCTCATGTGGAGATTGTGCAGCGAAGCGATTGAAATTCGGCCAAGAGAAGCCACTGAAATTCGGCAAAGAAAGGCGATGGAAATTCGGTAAGGAGAAGAAATTCGGTACGGCGTTGGCGGTGGCCGCGCCAATGACGGCCAAGGCGGATAAGGACACCACTATCGCCACTCGACCCGAAGCCCCCAGCTGTGCCGCCTCGGGCTGCTTACCTCCTTGCGTTTCCTTTTCCGGTGTCTCAACCACCTGCGTTCCCTACGTGTCAGCCCAGTCGCAAGATTTTTCCTCGCCGCCGATCAGCAAAACAAAAAAGAGCCGTCGCATGGACGATCCAGCGACGACTCTCGCGCGATTGCCCACCCGAATTCGACTTAAATCATGGGCTTATATGGTTAACGATCAGTTATGCCCAGCCGCCTCGCCTGTGGGGCGATCTGCCGCCGGTTGCCGACCGTTCGGGAATTTACGGTGCCAGTGCACTCAACTTGGAAAGTCGAAGATCTCGGTGATCGCCCCGATGAAGCCGACTAAGTTCGGGCAGAAGATTGCCATTCCTCCAGCCTGCAAGCCTCCAGCCTGCAAGCCTCCAGCCTCCAGCCTGCAAGCCTCCAGCCTGCAAGCCTCCAGCCTGCAAGCCTCCAGCCTGCAAGGCCTGGCGCGCATCGGGGTCACGAGAGCCTTGAACCGTCACGTCGAGCGGACGTTTGATCCGTCGCGCAAGGACACGCATTGGGGACGCCGGAAGCTGGCGCGGGACCGATGACGAAGGCAATCACACCGCGTCTTTTGCGGCCTTGACTGGACGAGCCCTTACAATCTTCCGTGCCGGTTTAGCCTTGAACATCATCGGCTCGCCGTTGAACGGGTTTGTCCCCTGACGTGCTTTGGTTGCGGGCTTCTTGATGACGACGAATTTTGCAAATCCAGGAACGAGAAAGACGCCGGTCTTTTTGAGTTCCTTATAACCGACGGTCGCGAGCGTCTCCAAAACGCCTTTTACGTCTTTCTTCGCCACTTCATTTTCGGCAGCAATCTTCTCGATCAGCTGCGACTTGGTCATTTGGGCCGCCATTTCTGGGTCCTTTTCGTTGATTCGATACGACGGACAGTATTTGGAAAAAGCCTCCAAGACCTGCATTGGCGACGATCTGCACAGCTTTAGTTCACACCCTGGCCTCTGACGACGCGACTTTTTGGATAGTCACCGGATCCTCAGTCGCCAACCTCCTCGAGCAGTTTGGGTGCCTTTTGGTGACCGGGCAGCTTTTTGCCGGGACCCTTTTTTGACTTCTCCTTGGCGCCGGCGATGAGCCTGTCCGGGCTGCGCTCAACCGCGTCCATCACCTTTTTCATAATCGCGTGGCGAACGTTTTTGCCCAGCGAATACCCGTGAATCGTTATCGTCATCTTGTCCTTGCCGGCGTGGTACTCGTGCTCGATCTTTGGCTCTTTGGACATTTCACCCTCCGCTGTTTTCTCCATCGCGCCGCTCGCACTGGAGGCGATCTTACTTCTTTGGCGCCAACCAAGCCTCAGTCACGGCGCTTTCGATGATGTGCCGTTGGACCCTTCTGCAATGTGGGCAACTGAACGTTCGCAAGTCCTGGCCCGTACAGCTCGGCTCGATGGCCGAGAGTTTCATTGGAGAACCGCAAGCCGTGCATGCCGGTCCCTGGTTTTGTATGTCCAGCATGTGCTAGCCCTCACCAATGTGAACCTCCAGCCGCCGCTTGTTTCTATAGAGGCTGTGCAATGAAGCGGCGATCTGCCGACGTTCGTTCCGCGCAGATGATCCGCGCGATAGGGAGCGGGCGAACCGGAGCATCTGGCGTCGCAACCGAACAAGTTGCGAGACGGTGTAGACGGGATTGTCCTGCGCCATTTTAAGCTGAAGTGAAGGCATGATTGCCCCCTTGGATCGGGCGGGAGCACAACACTCTCTGTCACCGATGATTGCCGACGGCGGGGCGGTGATGCGAGCAGCATGCTCCCCGGAGTTCCGAAGTTGCTGATCAATATTGCTCACTCTCCGAAACTTAATCGGAGCGGATTCGTCCGCGAGCTTCGGCGGAGACCATCGACGCTGCCCGCGCCGATTTTGAAGCCGCATGGCGGGTGTTCTTGTCGAAGCGTGTACAGAGGTCGATTTTCAGGCGTGGCGCGATCAGGAAGCCTGGACGGGCTGAGAAGTATCGCCGGTTCGACCGAGAGTTTTTGCAGTCCACCACGGGAACCAAGGTTCCCTCCGGCCCATTGCAAACGAGCCCAACCAGGCAGAACATCCGCCGGGCCAATAGCGGGGAGAAACAATGAAGATCCTTGCTGCGACTCTTATCTTGCTTATTTCGAATGCTGCCGCCGCTCAGGAGTGCAAGACTTGCTCGATGGCCGACGCCTGCATCAAGGCGTACCTTAAGGCTACGTCCGAGGCCCAAAGTGCCACCAAGCAGGCAATTCGGGATTGGAAGCAGAATCTCGACAGAAAGGCCTCCGCAGAATTGTCCAGCAGGGGCACGCTCGCATTGCAAGACGCCATGGAAACGCAAGTCCGTTCGGAGCTTGAACGCCTGAAGGAGTGCGTGGCCAAGATCAGGGAGCAACGAGAATAGCGACGGCAGCGGGTGGGAATTTCGGGAATTTTCGGCGACAGTCGCATCACTGGGCGCGAGAACGGCTGAGCGCCCCCTCCCAGTCGCGGGACCGTGAGGCTCGGAGCTGCGGCGACCGGATCGTGCGCCGGACTATTCCGCGGCTCGCGCTCGACCTCCTTTGTAAGTCCAAAGACTGGAGCGCGTCATGCACTTGCCGCAGTGGAAAAACGCCTTTTCAACGCCGACGATCATCGCGAGATCGGGTATTTGGCCATGATCTGCCATCGCGCTCCTGATATTCTGATCTCGGACAATCAAGGCCCTACCGGTAACGCGAAGCGTTTCGCGTTGACCCGGAATAAGGAAGATCAAGCCGACGCCGGGACTCCGCAGCACGTTGTGAAAGGTATCAACGCGGCGGTTGCCACGACGATCCGGAATGGCAAGGGTCGCGTCGTCAAGACACCTTACGAATCCCGCGCGATCTCCTTTTGGCGACAGATCAACCAAGCCAGACGGATCGGTGGAACCCACCACAACGAACGGCGACGCAGCAATAAAGTCCTGACATCGGCGATCGAGCTTATTGAGAGTCTTGCTGGTGAACCACCTGTTGGGAGGCCCGACAATTTTCCGTAAGTCCTGTTCGGCCGTGATCACGTCGCCAAACCTTTGAGCGAGCGGCGACGCCATTTTTGAGTCCAAGCTCCTGCCCCCACCATGGCAGCCATTATTCCCGCCGGCCCCATCCATGATCGGGATGCTAGTGCGCGGTTGCGGCGATCGTACGCCCACAAATTGGTTGAAGGGCCACAGCACCAGTAACGCCTTCACCTGCGCTGAGCCGTTATCGGTGCGGGGCTCAGCGCCGCTGCCGCCGTGTTCGCGATCTCCGCGTCAATCTCCTTGCTCAAGCCGGCAACACCTACTGCGCCCACGACTGCTCCGTTTACACGGACCGGCATGCCGCCGCGCAGCGCCGGAATGCCGGCAGTGACGAAGGCCGTTCGACCCTGATTTATGCTGTCCTCGATCTCTGCCGTCGACCGTTGTAGCCGCGCCGCCGTTCGTGCCTTCTCGATGGCGAGGTCCGCGCTTGCCGGGCGAACACCATCCATGCGTAGGAAAGCAAGCAGATCCCCGGCGGGATCAACCACTGCGATTGCCGAGGGCTCATTACGCTGCTGCGCGCTCTCCCTTGCTGCCTGCAGGACCGTCTGGGCTCCGGCTTGATCAAGGGCCATCACGTTGATGGTCTGCGCCCCGGCTGCAAAGCAGAAGACCGTTGCCAACATTCCAACACCAATTCCGAGTTTCGTCATTGCGAGCCTATTCCGATTCGTTGAAGTTTAGCGGCGCGAGGATGCTATCGCGGACAGCTTGCGTCACCCTATCTATGAAGTGCCTTTGGTGCGAACCAGGTAGTCCACGATCGCTTTGGCGTCGTCAGGGCTGACAGGAGCCTTGTAGGCTGTGATCATCTTGTTGACGACTTCTTGCCAGGCCTCCCTGGAGAGCGAAGGCTGGTTCAACACGTGGTCGGCCGAGTGGCAGGCAAGGCAGTTGTTGTTGATCGCATCCGATCCCGGACCGGCGGGGAACATCGTGTCGCTGGTGGGGACATCCAGCTTCAGCGACTTCAACGCGGTGATGCTTGCGGCCTGGCCGGGATACGGCAACAGAGCAAGACCGAGAACGGTGACCATCGGCAAAACAGCGCGTAGCATTCTCAGGTCATCCTCAGGCCGCGACCACATCGGTCGCTTCAATGGTATTGAACATGTAGCCGGCCGGGTTCCAGATCCGGAAATCGGGCTGCGCCACGCCCTTGGCGTTGGTGCAACGAACCATCAGGGTGTGCGCGCCGCGCGCGGGCAAGGTGAATTGCGCCTGCCATTGCCGAAAGCCGTATGTTCCCCGATCGGCGCCGAGTTGGGTCGACTGCCAAGTCTCGCCGCCATCGATCGACAGATCGACGCGGGCAACACCGCAATCGCCGCCGAAGGCAATGCCCCGCACTGAGGCTGGCGTCCCCACCGGCACGCTGTCGCCGTTGCGGATGTTGGTGATGAACGACCGCGGAGCGTTGCGGGTCACCGGCACCATCTTGAATCCGGTCTCGCCGGGCTTGACGGTATTGTGTGGCGTATCGGGCACGCGGTAGCCGGTTGCTGTCCAGTAATTGGTGTCGGGCTGATCGAGCACTTCGATGTCGTTCAGCATCTTGACCCAGTAGACTCCGCACCAGCCGGGCACAACCAGCCGCAGCGGAAATCCGTTCAGCAAGGGAAGCTGCTCGCCGTTCATGGCGAAAGCGATCATCACCTCGCCGTCGCGAGCGTGATCGATGGTGAGTGACTTCAGGAACTTCGGTGCCCCCGGCATCACCGGCTCGTCCAGGCCGCCGAAGCGGACCTGAATGGCGCCAGCGTTTACGCCCGCCCGGTCAAGCACATCCTTGAGGCGCACCCCCGTCCAGATCGCGTTGCTCATCGAACCATCTGCCCATTGAGCGCCGGCGACGCGCGGGACGGCGTAGATGCGCGAATTGCCCGCGCATTGGTTGACCGCGGCGATGTCTATTCTCGGCAATCCCTGCAAAATATCCTTGAGCGACAGCGAGAGGGTCTGATTGACCTGGCCGCGCACCGTCAGACGAAAGCTATCCACATCGATGTCGCCCGGAAAATTCGCCCAGTGCCAGCTTACATAGTGCTGGTCGTTTGGGGTGAACACGCCCTTGTCGAAGACTTCGAAGGGCGTCTCAAGCCATGGCGGACTCGTACGCTGCAGGATCATTCGGCCCTTTTGCGGATAGGATGTAGTGATTACCCGCGTGCTCGGACCGCCCGGCACATGCAGATCGACCGTCTCTTGCGCTGATACCGGCGAGGACATCAGTGCCAGGCTGGCAATCCCCATTCCACCCAGCACGCGCCGTCGCGTCAGCACCGACGATTGCACGCCGTGATCCTGCATCAGCCGCTCCTGTCCTGTGCCCTCGCGGTGCAACAAAACGTGGTCCACTACGTCAGGCTTGACGACAGCGAGTTCACGAGATCCATCACGTTAGAGCATCAGCCTGCGGGGTGCGTGAGCTGCCTGCGTCCGTCGTACCGATTTGCGAGCATTGGCCCGCTTTCGCGGTTCCGCTTCTGGTCTTTCGCCGGAACGCAAGCTAATCGCCTCATTTCCTGATGTAGGCAGACACGAGCACCATGCTCATCACGCTTCAGTGTTCGGCGACGCGCGGCAACTGAACGGATGCCCGGCAAACGTATGTGAAACCCGATCGATCCTTGGCTGAGCAGATACCGCCGCACGGCACGCGGCGCGATCGATCCCGGCGGTCAAACATGCCGGCAGTGTGTCAGATCGGTTTCCATAACGGGGATCGCGCGGTTATCGCTCGGTAAACGCCACGTCCAGGGAGTTGAACACCGGTTTGAACATATACCGAATGATGGACTTTGAGCCGGTCTGAATGTGCGCCTGAAGGACCATTCCCGGCGTGATTGGATAGTTGGTGGTGCCGGAGCGAACATGGTCCTGCAGAAGTCGTATCGTGGCCTTGTAGTAGGGCTCGGCAGCGCTTTGATTTTGGCCCGGAGGATTTTGTTGCGTGGGCGGCGGGGAAAATGTCGTAGCCGACAAATATTCGACCTTGCCCCGAACGGGTCCGAAGATCGTGCTGTCATAGGTCAAAAGCCGAATTTCCGCATCCGCATCCACGCGTATGTGGCCGGAATCTTTCGGATCGATGTGCACCTCAGCGACCAACTCTCGTTCTGTTGGAACTATCCGGGCCACGAGGTCGCCAGGTCGCACTACTTCTCCGATCGATTTCGGAGCGAGTTCTTGTACGATCCCGTCGGAGGGAGCCCGGACCAACAGGCGGTCGGAGCGGTCGGCAAGCTTGACCAACTGCTGTTCGGTTTCTGCCAGATCAGTGGCGGCCTTGACCCTCTCCTCGCTTAACTTTTGCTGCGCCTTGGCATCGGCTTCCCACAAGCTGCTTTCGGCCTCTATCAAGGCTTCTTTCGCTGTATCGAGCCTCCCCTGGAGAGTGAGCCGATCACCATCGCTTCGCTGATAGGAAGATTTCGCTTCGAGCCAACTCTTTCGTGATCCAGTACCCAAGGTCTTTAGGGCATCCTGCATCTCGACCAGTTCACGCTGGACCTCCACCTGAGCGCTGGCGGATTCCAGACCGGATGTCAGCGTAGCAATTTCACCACGCTTCTGTGCGACTTTGGCGGCCAATGTTGCCTTTTCCTGTCGCCTCTGGATAATTGCGCTGACATAGAGCTTTTCTTGCTCTGCAGCCAAATCCGGGAATCTCTTGGCCAAGTCGTCAAAGTCCGGTGTCTCATCGCGACTCTGTGCCTCGAGGCGGATAAGCTGAAGTTTCAAAGCTGCACGTCGGGCTTCGAATTGGTTTCGTTCACCGACCGATGATTCCGGCCGCAGCCGAATAAGGGGCTGCTGGGCCGTTACCCTCGAACCCTCCTTGACAAAAATCTCGGCGACGATTCCGCCTTCAAGATGCTGGACCGTTTGAACTTGACCGCGTGGCACGATTTGACCCTGCGCGATAGTAACTTCCCGAACCCGCGTCATGGACGCCCAAACGATCGTGGCAATGACGAAGCCGGAGATGGTAATCAGGGTCGCGACCAATACACGCGGCGGCCGACCGTCTTCCAACACGAGTGGCTGGGTAAGACGTCGCGCAATTTCTGTCCGCCGGGTAAGTATCGGAACCAAGGTCTTCGAGCCTCAAAATGGCCGGTGCAAGACACGCAAATTATAGATAGCCCGCATTAATAAAATGTGCCGCTGGATTCAGGAAATATTAGGCTGCCGCGGATAGGCGCTCCAAGACCCTGTCCGGCGGCCCATCCATCAATACTTGTCCGTCCTTCAGCAGGATCACGCGGTCGGCCAGCCGCATATGGCTCGGGCGGAATGTCGTAAACAGCACCGTCGCCCGGCCCTTCAGCGCCGCAAGCTTCTTAAGCAAGTGCAATTCTGATGCTGTGTCGAGAGAGGCCGCGGGATTATCCAACAAGTAAATGGGCGCGTTCTTAATAAAACAGCGTGCCAATGCCAATCGCTGTTTCAACGCATCCGAGAAATTCTCGAGATCTGCGGCCGTGAGCCGGCGCTCGATGCCCTCGCCCATCAACTGTTCTTCGCTATCCAGCCCCATTTCCTTTAGTGCCCGCACAATCTCTGCATCACTCGCATCCGGCCGGGAGAGCCGAATATTCTGCGCCAAAGTGCCATAAAAGAAATTCGTCGTTTCGGGCAAAAATGCTATCTGAGAGCGCCATTCGGCCGGATCAATTTGCCGCAAATCCATATCGTCGACCAGTACAGCGCCAAGGCTAGGCGGATAAAGGCCGCCCATAAGTCTCAGCAGTGTTGTTTTACCGACCCCGCTTGCGCCTGTGATCGCGATCATCTCGCCTGGCTTGATCTCGAGTTGGACACCACGGAGTACGGCCTCCTGGCGTTGCCCGTAGCGAAACGCAAGGCGCTGCACGGATATCTTCCCACCAAATTGCCGGAAAAAGGAACGCGGCGCCCGCACATCTCGTTCACTCCGTATCTTCATGAGCCGGTCAATTTGCTTAAAGGTCTGCAATGCTTGTTCCAGCCGAGGCATGGAAACATAGGTCGATTGAAGCGGCGACAGCACTCGCCACACCAGAGCCATGGTGCCGATCAGTGCGCCTGAGCTCATCGAGCCCTTGCTGACGCTTAGCGCACCAAGACTAAGCGTCGCAATACCAGCAATGCTGACCAGCAACTCCCCGACATTTTGCACTGTGTTATTGAATCGATGTGCCCGATGGCTCTGGTCTGAAATCAGTTCGGCCAACTCCCGGTGCCGCGCGATCCAAACGTGTTCGGCGCTCAGCGAACGGATCGCACGGCGTTTGGTGAAAATCTCGTGGAGCAAGATGTTGCGACGCTGCTTGGCGTAACTGACCGCCCGAACATAATTGCGCGTTACCGGAATTGTTATCGCGGAGAGCGCAACATAAACCAGAATAAGCGACACCGGGACCCAGACAAGATTTCCGCCCCATATTGCGATCGCAATAAGAAAAATGAAGATGAACGGAATATCGACAATCGATGAGGCCAAGGTTCCGGTGAAGGCATCTCGCATACTCTCAAACTGCTTCAGTCGCGAGATTTGCGTGCCGACCGGGGCGGCCTCGACCATTGAGACCGGCATATTGAGGATCACCTCGAATGCCTTCATGCCGATGAGCGCATCGATCCGGGCGCCAAAATATGCCATCGCGCGCGCGCGAACGCTGCGCAATGCCAGGTTTGTGGCGATTACGATGCCGGCGCCTATTGCCAGCATAATCACGGTGTTTATCGACTTCGTGCCGATTCCCAAATCATACACACAAATGACAAAGATCGGCAGCGCAAGCGCTGCGAGGTTTCCCAACAGACTAAACCCAAGGGTCGCTACGATTGTCGGCTTGAATTTTCTAATTGCGTTAAATAACCAGGACGCTCCTTGTTCAACGGCCTCGGTCTTGACCGACTGGTCCCAAACAAAATAAGCCCACCCACCTTGGTTCTGCGGTTCGATTTTTTTCCAGGCAGCAGCGTTGCCGTCGAATGCAAGAAGGGTTCCGTCTGGCTCACGGTCTACGATGAGCGCGATGTCGGTGCCGTCGCGCGTGAACAGGCATGGTACGGAGTGAGACCTGATCTTTGATTGCTTCAGGAATCTTCGAGTTGTCCCGTATCCCAGTAGAGAAAGGACGCGACGCAGCGCCTCGACATTGTCGATGCGGTCGAAATGCGGCAGGGCTTCCTGAATCAAACGGCCTTCGCCGGCCCAGCCAAACAATGCGAGCGTTGGGGCAAGACAGGCCTCCGCGGCGGTTTCGGGACGAACGATCGCATTGATTGTAGCGATGAGAGCTTCCTGTGGGGAGGACGACAAATCATCTGAAACATTGGCGAACTCGGCGGCAAGTCGCGCCAGGTTTGCGTGAACCGGATTTTCAATCGGCTCTGACGCAGGGATCTGGTTTGCGCCGACGAGGTATGATCCTGGGTCACCATGCGTCGTCACGTCGCCACCTTCCGCGAATTGCTTGAGGAGACAGACCAACCGGCACAACCGTCTTCAAGAGAAATTTGATGGTCGCACAGAGCTAACAGTGACGGACGGTGCGTCACAACAAGTACGGTTAAGTTGCCACGGAGAACATTCAGCGCCTTGATCAGCGCGGGCTCGGCGATCGCATCCAACAGCATATTTGCCTCATCGAGCGCAAGCACGCGCGGACGATTTGTCAGCGCGCGGACGATGTTCACTTGCTGCGCGATCGACATCGGCAGGTCGTCACCGATGCCTTCTCCAAGCTTCGTCTCATATCCATCTGGGAGCAGATTGATGGTTGCTTCGAGTCCCAGGAGTTGCGCCATCTTGCGCGCGAAATCGCGCTTCTCCGGACCGAACATGGTGAGATTTTCCATGATCGTGCCGGAAAATATGGCGGGCACGGCTCCGACATAGGCGATGTGCCGGCGTATCGCCGCAAATTCCGGGACGAAAGTTGATACGCCATCGACCGTGACGCGACCGGCCGTCGGTTCAATCTCCCCCTGCATTAGCTTCAGCAGCGTCGTTCGCCCCGAACTTTCCTTTCCCTTCAAACCTATCATTGCGCCGGCGTCGATCGAGACGTCGCGGACTGCTAAGGTCTGATTGAGATCAGTTGGATGTCGATAAACGACGTTTTCAAATCGAATATTGCCCTTCACAGTCGTATGAATTTCGACGGGAGCCTCGGCTGGAGGTAAATCGAGGAGCGCTTTAACTTCGGCTCGGCGATGATCCACGGTTTCCTTCTCGGTCCAAAGAGAAATCGCCCGTAGCAATGGCTGCAGAATTTGACCCGACAGCATCGTGCAAGCTGCGAGAGCTCCCATTGTGAGCTGGTCGTTGATGACTTGCGAGCCTCCTATCGCCACCACGACCAATTGCGAGACGCTCCCGAAAAGCAGCGCCGCGGTTTGATTCGCTTGCCCAGTCGAGATGGAGGACATTGTCGTTTTCGCCACCGCTTCCTGCAGCCGCTCAAAGCGGCGCTGCATCTGCGGCTCCATCGCCATAACCTTGACCGTGTGAATCCCGGTCAATACCTCGGCGATAAAGTCATATTTTCGATTATCCTGCGTGGTGCGCGCATCCAGTATTCTTCGGAATTCGCGTGCGCGACCTATGGCAAGCGCAGCAAACCCAAAAAACAGACTTGCAGGTACGAGTACCATTGCACCGCCAACGATCGCCATTACCAAAAGGGCGATTCCCACAAATGGCAGATCGATCAAGACCAACCGTGCCTGCCCGCTGTGATAGTCAGCCAGTGCTGCTGCCGCTCCATAGCGGTTCACGTGCACGGCGGCAGGTTCGCGCTCAAATCCTCCATTGGGCGCGCGAAGAAAACGGGCGACTCCTTCGTTTTCCACGTTTCGGGCGAAGCGCGTCGCCTGCCAGGACAAAAGAACCGATCTTAACGTTTTTAAAACGAAGTCAATAACCAGCGCTATCGCAAGACCAAAGAAGAGCCATGCAAGCGTCGAAAACGAGCGGTTTGGAATAACGCGATCGTATACCTGCATGATCGAAAGCGGGAGCGACAAGGCCAGGAGATTGATGACAAAGGACGCAAAATAGACCGCCGCGGGAACGGTTGGCTCGTGAACGAGGGATCCGCCTAACGATACAAAGCTAACCGGGCTCTTGCGCGCCGCGCGAGCCGACCGGCGGCTCAAAAGCCGCGGCTTTGCTTCCGCGATGAAACGCTCAGGGAACACAACCAATACGCCATTAAATTAAAAACACCCTAACCATTGACTCGATTTGCTTAGCGTCACGTTAAGTTAATCCAGGATTTCGCGAACGCAGGCGCTCGGGCGAAAAGACCTTCCCAAATCATTAAAGCCGGACCCCGGGCTACCTCGGATCGATTGGCACGGATTTAATCAATTGCCAGTAGGTTAGCTGAAAGCGTTTTTTAATCGATCGTTCGGACGAACTGCGTTTGCAGGTGATTCATGCCCAACAATAGCATTTTGGATGATTTGCTGATCCGCCCGGACAAGACCGTTCGGAAAGCAGAGGGCGTGGTCGAATCCGCCCGCAGCAACCAGGGGGATGAAAGCGGATATGATCTCACGAATCCGAACCTTCACCATGGCGCAGAAGCCAAGTATGCGCCGACCCTGCAAATCGTAAGTAAGTCCGGATCCATTGCAGCTTCTGCCGAAGAAGCCCTCCACGAAGGCCGGGCGATCGGCGAGAGCTCCCACCTTGCCATCGTCGATAGCGGCCCGATCGCAACTACCATCGCTGATCAGAGCGCCATTGAAGGCCACAACTTCTCGCTCAATGTTTCAAGCCACTTCCGGGCCCCCGCCGCCGGCGATGCCCTGACCTTTTCTGCCAGGCTGCCGACCGGCCTCAGCCTCGATGGCCATACCGGCATCATCTCGGGCACCCTAACCGACAGCGCCTTCGGTAACACTCCGATCACGGTGACGGCTACCGATGCTCACGGTCAGACGATCAGCGAAAGCTTCTATCTTGCCGTCAGCGACAGCGGTCCAACCGCTGTCGCTATCGCGGACCAAAGCGCCTATGAGGGCCACAGCTTCTCGCTCAACGTCTCCAATTACTTCGCCGCTGCTGCGGGCGATGCCCTGACCTTCTCGGGCAAGCTGCCGACGGGCCTCAGCATCGATGCCCATACCGGCGTCATCTCGGGCACCCCGACCGACAGCGACTTCGGCAACAACCCGATCACGGTCACGGCGACCGATGCCCATGGCAAAGCCATCAGCGAGAGTTTCAATCTCGCCGTCGGCGACAGCGGCCCGACCGCCACCGCCATCGCTAACCAAAGCGCCTTTGAGGGCCAGACCCTCTCGTTCAATGTCTCAAGTCACTTCGCGGCTCCCGCCCCAGGCGATGCCCTGACCTTCTCGGCCAAGCTGCCGGCGGGCCTCAGCATAGATCCCCACACCGGCGTCATCTCGGGCACCCCGACCGACAGCGACTTCGGCAACGACCCGGTCACGGTCACGGCCACCGACGCCCATGGCAAAGCGATCAGCGAGAGTTTCAATCTCGCCGTCGGCGACAGCGGCCCGACGGCTACCGCTATCGCGAACCAAAGCGGCTTTGAAGGCCTGGCCTTCTCGCTCAATGTATCCAGCCACTTCGCGGCGCCGGCTGCGGGCGACGCCCTGACCTTCTCGGCCAAGCTGCCGGCCGGCCTCAGCATCAACGCCCACACCGGCGTCATCTCGGGAACCCCGACCGACAGCGACTACGGTAACAACCCGATCACGGTCACGGCCACCGACGCCCATGGCAAAGCGATCAGCGAGAGCTTCAATCTCGCCGTCGGCGACAGCGGCCCGACCGCCACCGCCATCGCAAACCAGAGCGGCTTTGAAGGCCAGGCCTTCTCGCTCAATGTATCCAGCCACTTCGCGGCGCCGGCTGCGGGCGACGCCCTGACCTTCTCGGCGAAGCTGCCGGCGGGCCTCAGCATCAACGCCCACACCGGCGTCATCTCGGGAACCCCGACCGATAGCGACTTCGGCAACAACCCGATCACGGTCACGGCCACCGACGCCCATGGCAAAGCGATCAGCGAGAGCTTCAATCTCGCCGTCGGCGACAGCGGCCCGACGGCTACCGCTATCGCGAACCAAAGCGGCTTTGAAGGCCAGGCCTTCTCGTTGAATGTCTCCAGTCACTTCGCGGCCCCCGCTGCGGGCGACGCCCTCACCTTCTCGGCCAAGCTGCCGACGGGCCTCAGCATCGATGCCCATACCGGCGTCATCTCCGGCGTGCCGACCGATAGCGACTTCGGCAACAACCCGATCACGGTCACGGCGACCGACGCGCATGGCAAAGCGATCAGCGAGAGTTTCAATCTCGCCGTCGGCGACAGCGGCCCGACCGCTACCGCCATCGCAAACCAGAGTGGCTTTGAAGGCCAGGCCTTCTCGCTCAATGTCTCCAGCCACTTCGCGGCCCCCGCTGCCGGCGACGCCCTGACCTTCTCGGCCAAGCTGCCGGCCGGCCTCAGCATCAACGCCCACACCGGCGTCATCTCGGGAACCCCGACCGATAGCGACTTCGGTAACAACCCGATCACGGTCACGGCCACCGACGCCCATGGCAAGGCGATCAGCGAAAGTTTCAATCTCGCCGTCGGCGACAGCGGCCCGACCGCCACCGCCATCGCAAACCAGAGCGGCTTTGAAGGCCAGGCCTTCTCGCTCAATGTCTCCAGCCACTTCGCGGCGCCGGCTGCGGGCGACGCCCTGACCTTCTCGGCGAAGTTGCCGGCCGGCCTCAGCATCAACGCCCACACCGGCGTCATCTCGGGAACCCCGACCGACAGCGACTTCGGCAACAACCCGGTCACGGTCACGGCGACCGACGCCCATGGCAAGGCGATCAGCGAGAGCTTCAATCTCGCCGTCGGCGACAGCGGCCCGACGGCTACCGCTATCGCAAACCAGAGCGCCCTTGAAGGTCACGCCTTCTCGCTGAATGTCTTAAGCTACTTCAAAGCGCCGGCTGCTGGCGACACGCTAACCTTCTCAGGATCATTGCCAGCCGGCCTCAGCATCAACGCCCATACCGGCATCATCTCCGGCCTGCCGACCGACAGCGACTATGGCAATGACACGGTCACGGTCACGGCGACCGATGCCCACGGCAAGGCGATCAGCGAGAGCTTCCACCTCCATGTCGGCGATAGCGGTCCGACCGCTACCGCCATCGCAAACCAGAGCGCCTTTGAAGGCCACAGCTTTGCGCTCGATGTCTCCAGTCATTTCACAGCTCCCGCTGCCGGCGATGCCCTGACCTTTGCGGCCAAGCTGCCGACCGGCCTCAGCATCGATGCGCACACCGGCATCATCTCGGGGACCCCGGCCGACAGCGACTACGGCAACAATGCGATCACGGTGACGGCGACCGATGCCCATGGCAAGGCGATCAGCGAGAGCTTTCATCTTGCCGTCGGCGACAGCGGTCCTACCGCCACCGCCATCGCAGATCAGAGCGCGTATGAGGGGCAAAGCTTCTCGCTCAATGTGTCCAGTCATTTCGCTGCTCCCGCGGCAGGCGATACCCTGACCTTCTCGGCCAGGCTCCCGACCGGCCTCAGCATCGACGCCCATACCGGGGTGATCTCGGGCACCCCGACCGACAGCGATTACGGCAACCATTCGGTCACGGTCACCGCGACCGATGCCCATGGTAAGGCGATCAGCGAAAGCTTCCATCTTGCCGTCGGCGACAGCGGCCCGACGGCCACCGCCATCGCAGACCAGAGCGCAAGCGAAGGGCAGGCCTTCTCACTCAACGTCGCCAGCCACTTCGCCGCTCCAGCCGCCGGCGACGCCCTGACCTTCTCAGCCTCCTTGCCGGCCGGCCTCAGCATCAATGCCCATACAGGCGTCATCTCGGGGACTCCGACCGACGGCGATTACACCAGCAATGCGCATGCATTCAACTTCAATTTTACATCGGTCGACGGCAGTTTTACGGTTACAGGACAGCTCAACACGGCCAACGCGCTTGATGCTGTCGGAGGATATGACGTCACTGGAATTGCAGGGTCTGTCGTCGGGCCGAACGGTGGGACGATAAGCGGCCTGATAAACAATCCCAACCCTTCAGCCGAATCGATAAGTCCGGACGGCGTATTCATTTACGACAACGTGTTGCTTGCGAACAGCAGCCCGTCACTCGACTACGGCGGCGTCCTGTTCACGTCCAATGGCCTTGAATACAATATCTTTTACCAAAACGGCAGCTATCAGCTCATCGAGACCCTCAGTCCTCACGGGACTGCATATTCCGGACAAGACGGCTCGTTCGAAATCTCCCCCATTCCTGCAAGCGACCCAATCACTGTGACGGCAACTGATGCGCACGGCCAATCCATCAGCGAGAGCTTCCATCTTGCCGTCGGCGACAGCGGTCCGACCGCCACGACCATCGCAGACCAGAGCGCCTACGAAGGACAGAACTTCGCGCTTGACGTCTCGAGCCACTTCGCCGCTCCCGCAGCCGGCGATACGCTAACATTCTCGGCCGCATTGCCGACCGGGCTCAGCATCGATGCCCATACCGGCATCATCTCGGGCGCCCCGGTCGTCAGCGATGTGGGCAACACCCCCATCACGGTGACCGCGACCGACGCGCACGGCCAGGCGATCAGCGAGCACCTTAATCTGGCGGTCGCCGACCACGACGACACATTCTTCATCGCTTCCCACAGCGGGAATATTGCGATCACGGGCAGCAACAATTGGACCGACGCTGTCGATCTTCACAATATTGGACAGAATGCGAGTTTCAATCTGACGGAATTCGCGCCGGACGGCCACGTCGTCCAAAGCTGGACAGGACTGGTGGTTGACGGATCACCGCAGTCCGATCACAACATCACACTTGCGCAAGGCGACCATGCTCAGATCACCGTCAATCATATCGACGGCAGCGCGAGCAATCATATCGCGCTTCAACATATTGATCACATCAAATACTGATCTTGCAACAAGCTCACGTTCTGGCAAGCCATTTGGAGAACAGCTTGGATCCACGATAAATTCCGTTGCAGTGTCATATGCACGCGACGCCCATTTTGACGGGCTAACGCAACGCAAGCACAGCGAGTAGGAAGTGCCGCCTCACTGACTATGTAATTGCGGCAGACGCCGTTCTTCGGAATCGGCCACTGCAGCGAGCTTGCGCGACTGATAGGTCTTCAGAACACTTCGAGATGTTTCAACGTTCAGGTCGGCAAATTCCTGTTTCATGCCATCCAGATCGTGCGAAACGATACGATGGTCCTGCGCGCCCAGAAACAGCAGCGACATCGTGGTCTCCCAGGAGAACCCGAGCGCTTTGGCCAAGATCAGCAGCGTTTCCTTGCTCTTGTCAGTCAGCGCTCGTTCAACCACATCGACGGGCAAGGAACACAACAATGACAATCCCGCCGTGACTTCCTCGCACTTGTGGGATTGAGCATATTCGAAGATCTTGCTCTCATTCAGATCGCCGACATATCTCTCTCTTGCCACGCTCCTCTTTGCATCGAAATAGCTTTTCGACGCGGGTCCGAATTTCGAATGCAGTGCGCCCGCGACGTCAGTCACCATGGTTTGAATCTGGCTTGCCTCAGCCGTGCGTTCACCTTCGAGCTTCTTTTTGACGTTGTCGGCCGCCTTGGCGATCAGCTGTTGGAAAAGATGCCTGGGGATGTCCTTGCGGTGGCCGAGTTGCTCGACAAGAATCGAGTCGCTCTCGGAGCGCTTGATCATGTGCAAAATGCCAAAGTCCGAAAAGCGAGCGCCGTCGTTTTTTGCAACCGAGCGCACAACCTCCTTGTCGCCTCGTGTCACTAGCACATCGGTAACGTCCTCGCTTATGGACTTTCGCTGAGAAATTGCGAGCAGATGTAGCTGACTTTTGGACCTGGCGTTGGCAACCAAGGTTCGACAATCGAGACGCTCGGACTGACGAAGTACAGGGCCTGCAACATCGATCGAGTCATCGAAGGCGAGTTTTTTGATGACCCGTGTAGGCGCATTGTCGGCTCGAGCCAGTCGTCTCGCGAGTTGGGCGCGGGCCGCTACGGCAATATCCCGTTCCAGCAACCCTATTACCTCTCCGAACATCCAAATCTCGTCGTCGGTATAGCGGCCGGCTATCAATACATCGGTCGCGTACCACAACGCTCGCTGGCGGCTCTCGGCCGTTCCCCGCGACACCGCAATTTCCAGTTCCTGCAAAAATGACATTGCTTCAACCGTCCGCCAGAAAGAACTTCTAAGCGATGCACCTGCTCGTAAGATTCAAGGCGAGTGCACCAGGGAAATAGGTAACAACGCAGCATCCCTAACGGGAGCGTTGGGACCAACGATCAGTTTGGCCACACAATAAAACTTGCCTAATGGTCGAACGCGAGCCAACTGCCGGGGCTGCATCACGTGCACCTCCTGTGACCTATCGACAAGTGGACAGACTATCCTCGATTTCTTAATGGATTTCGCCGGTGAGGTGACCGAAGTTCTTCGAGGGCTTCGAAATGATGATGGGCGGTAACCCGTGGCCGCTGATATTGAACGATCAGCCTCGGCTCGAGCGCGGGAGTACATCGATGGTGCTACTGCACCGTCGCGACATGGCTGCCGAAGATGTCCACAACTGCTGAAGCCCGCCGGTGTCGTTTGATCCGAACGATGAACTGGAGCCAGGGTGGACCATTGGTAATCGCGGCGAGCGGCAACCGTTTATTCAGAACAGGTGGCCACATTAGCTGACGGGCGACATATCTTGCCCGCGTGAGAAGCCGTCGCCGTGTTCTCAGCTCGACGGCGGCTTTTTGCTGCGCCTCTGCTTGAGCCGCCAGCCGCACGGGACCCTCGCGCGGGCGAACGTCTCGCGATCCAGTCTTGATATTCATCACGGCGGCTCGTGGCGCGACCTTGTCATCTCAGACCCGGCCATCGACAGCAAGCTTCGCCCCTGCAACCTGGTCAAGCTTGGATGAGACGACATTTGTTCAGGAGCAAGGTTGCGGCATCGCGCAGAAGCCAGCAACCCGTATGATTGCCGCGAAATCTCCTCCGCGCGCGGTGAAGTCGGTTCCGGATGTTGCTAGGCTGATCCCAGCAACCTTGACTGGAGCCGCTGGATGCCGTCGCATCCGCCGCTGCCGACCGCATCGTCATTGCGGAGGGCCCCAACGCAGGGCGACGTTCCGAATTCATACAGCGAGGCAGGCCATGGTCAAACCGTTTCCATCGAAGACCCACATCGGCAACCACATGCTGCATCCCGAAACTCTGATGTTGAACTATGGCTACGATCCGCAACTGTCGGAAGGAGCCGTCAAGCCACCGATCTTCCTGACCTCGACCTTCGTCTTCAGGACCGCCGAAGATGGACAGGACTTCTTCGATTTCGTCTCCGGTCGGCGCGAGCCTCCCGAGGGCATGGGCGCGGGCCTGGTCTATTCGCGGTTCAATCACCCCAACAGCGAGATTGTCGAGGACAGGCTCGCGGTCTACGAACGTACCGAGAAATGCGCGCTGTTCTCATCCGGCATGGCGGCGATTGCGACCACGGTCCTCGCGTTCGTCCGCCCTGGCGATGTCATTCTGCACTCTCAACCGCTCTATGGCGGGACGGAAACTCTGTTTGCGAAGACGCTTGCCGGCCTCTCCATCGGCGCCGTGGGCTTTGCCGACGGCATCGACGAAGCCGCTGTCAGGCTGGCGGCGGACGATGCCATGCGCAAAGGCCGGGTTGCGATGATTTTCATCGAAACCCCGGCAAATCCCACCAACGGCCTGGTCGATATCGCGATGGTCCGCCGCGTCGCCGAGATCATCGGCCAGGCCCAGGGGCACATGCCGATCGTGGCCTGCGACAACACCTTGCTCGGGCCGGTGTTTCAGCGGCCGACCGAACACGGCGCCGATCTTTCGCTGTACTCGCTGACCAAATATATCGGCGGTCATTCCGACCTGATCGCGGGCGCTGTGCTCGGCTCAAAAGCGATCATGAAAGACATCAGAGCGCTGCGAGGCGCCATCGGCACCCAACTGGATCCCCATTCCTGCTGGATGATCAGCCGGTCGCTCGAAACACTGAGCATCCGCATGGAAAAAGCTGACAGAAACGCGCGGCTCGTAGCGGATTACCTGCGCGACCACGCCAAAGTAGCAAAAGTGCATTACCTTGCTCACCACGAAGAGGCCTCCCCCGCCGGCCGTCTGTTCGCGAGGCAATGCACGGGCGCGGGCTCCACGTTCTCGTTCGACATTGTCGGCGGCCAAGGCGCCGCATTCAAATTCTTGAACGCGCTGCAAATCTTCAAGCTGGCGGTGAGCCTCGGCGGCACCGAGTCGCTTGCCAGCCTGCCCGCAAGCATGACCCACTCCGGCGTTCCGGCCGACATCCGCCAAAAAATAGGCGTTCTCGACTCCACGATCCGGCTGTCGATCGGCATCGAACACCCGTCCGATCTGATCGCGGACATCGCGCAGGCCTTGAACGAGGCATAGCTGCGCGTCGGTAGCCGCTGTTCGGCGCACTGGTGATGGTAAATTAGCCTCTGCGTTCGCGCTCTCCAGTACGTTCGCGCTTGCAAAAACGGTTCGTCATAAGCCGAGCGTCAGGACCTATGACTTGCATAGGGGTATACCGCAGCGCAGATCAGGCTTTTTGGATCCGAACTACGGCCATCCAGACGGTGCAACCGGCGTGTCCGCGGGCGCCTCCGAGTGAGGCGGCGGCTAACACTAACCGCAAGGGCTATTCGCGCCCCGTGGTATCAGGATCTTCAGTCAACGTGATTGCTAACCCCGTCAGGGTCGCTCCGATACCGAAGGTTATCGCGCATGTGCCCACGAACATTATCATAACGACATCTGGAGTTGGGCTGTAATTGATCAAGGTCGCGATGCCCAACGCGGTGATGTGAGTTGCGAGAAAAGCAAAGGCGAGACCAACGGCAATGCCCATCGCTGTGTGGCTGGTCGCCTCCAGCAGCAGCGAAGGCTTGATCAATGCAGACCGCTTCTTAGGGCGCACAGGCCTGACCTCCGGCATGTCGTGTGTGTTTGCTGACAACTGCAGTCGAAGCGCCAATTGTCTGGCTAAATCAATTCGACTGCCGCGAGGATTTGCGCTCCAGAGTAAACATGCCCCAGTGCGAATAGGTGATCCATTCATCATGATCGCTCATGTCATCGGCTCCTCTTGTGCACATTATGCTTAGATAAGAGACAACCGCCACCATCACCATTAAAACTTTCTTTAGTTCAGCATTGCGGCGCATGAGTCCCGAAATAGAGGGAAGTTCGCCATGTGAGACAAAATGATTGGCTCCGCTTGGAGTGACGTGAACCAGAACCTCGAGCGCCGTGCTCCGCGTTGGATTTTGGCACTGGCTGGATTCAATATCCGCAAGATATCTGCTCTCGCTGCACTGCTCGCGATCGCCCTCCTCGCGCTGGCGCAGTTTGCCCGGTCCGCAATTTTCGGTGGTTAGCGGGCCGGCGGTTCCACTGCGTCGGCAGGATCAGTAATGAAACGGGACGTTCGCCTTCCGAACTATCTTTCCCGCAGACCTTCGTGCCCATACCTGATCAGCGGCGATAGCAAATAGCTCATAACGCTGCGCGACCCGGTCTTTATTTCGACCGTGACGGCCATTCCAGGCGTCAGGCTGATCATCTGATCGTCTATCTGCATTTGCGAACGATCGAGCGAAACGCGCGCGGCGAAGGTGAGCTCCTTCCCGCTTGGCTCACTCGACGTGTTATCGGCGCCTGGCGCTTTTTCGCTTGCCCGGTCGACCGGCTTGTCCCGGACAATTGCATCTTGTGAAACGCTCAACATTGTTCCATGCAGCAGTCCATACTTCGTGAAATTGAAGGTATCGACCTTGATCTCCGCTTGTTGTTTGGGATGAACGAATCCGACATCCCGGTTCACGACCATCGCCTCGATTTCAAGATGACTATCCAGGGGCACCACGGCCAGCAGCACCTGGGCCGGCGTAACCACCCCTCCCACGGTATGGATCGCAAGCTGTTGAACCGTCCCCTCGATCGGCGTCGTAAGATATTGCGCGTTGATCTTCTGCTGGGATTTGGCCACGTCATAGGAAAGACCGTCAGCCTTGCGTTCCGCCTCCGCGAGCTCGCCGAACAGCGTGCGGTGATATTCAGCAACGGCCTGCTCTCTGGCCTCGGCCAGCGCCGCAACACTGGCTCCCGCCTCGCGAGCATGGCTTTGCTGGACCAGCAGCTCATGCTGCTGCTCCACCAGCAGCTGCTGCATCTCGAGATACTGGAACTTCGAGGTGTATTCCTTGTCCGAAGACGCTTTGCGGATGTCGGCCCTTTGCTGAACAATCGGCACGACCGCGGTCAACTTGGCGATTGTCGCCTCGATGGTGTCGCGCTCGGCCTGCTTTTGCTCGCGCTGCCGGTCCAGCGCCTCGATCTTGGCGTGATATTCGGCGATCTGCCTGATCAGGTAGCTGCGCTGCATGTCCACCTGGGCTGGTGCGGCATTGTCCGGCGGACGAAATGCGGCAACGGGATCATCCACGTCGGCGAGCGCGGCCCTCAGCCGGGCGATTTCGAGTTGCGCCGCGACCAGATCCGCCAGGAAGTGATCGCGCTCGGCTTCGTTGATCCTGGGATCCAATTCCACCAGCACATCGCCGGCGTTGACGCGCTGTCCGTCACGAACATGGATCGCGCGAACGATCCCGGTCTCGAACGGCTGGATAACTTTCGTACCACCCGACGGAATGATTTTTCCAGGCGCCGACGCGACAATATCGATGTGGCTCAACGATGCCCACGCCAGTGCAAAACAGAACATTCCCATGATCGCCGCAGCCACGGCGCGGCCGGCCGGCGACGCCGGCGTCTCCACGACTTCAAGCGCCGCCGGCAAGAACGCCGTTTCGTCCGCGTTCGGGCGCAAAGGCGATTTCGGAAAGGCGATAATCTTTCTAGCCGACTTCATGGATACCTGCCTGCAGGCGACAGAGCGTGGCGTATCGTCCTCCGGAACGAATCAATTCGTCGTGGGTACCATCCTCGACGATGCGACCACGTTCGACGGTAATGATACGATTGGCGCGGCGCACGGTCGAAAGACGATGAGCGATAATCAAGGCGGTACGCCCTTCGACGATCTGGCGCATGTTGTTCTGGATAATTTGCTCGCTCTCATAGTCAAGCGAGCTGGTCGCTTCATCGAAAATCAGGATCCGCGGATTTGTAACCAGGGCCCGGGCGATGGCAATCCGCTGCCGCTGTCCGCCGGAAAGGCTGCTGCCCCGCTCACCCACGATCGTGTCATATCCTTCCGGCAATTCCAGAATGAATTCGTGTGCACCCGCAAGCGTCGCTGCGGCGATGACCTTTTCCATCGGCATCGCGGGGTCGGCGAGCGCAATGTTGGCGCGTACCGACGAATTAAACAGCACGTTTTCCTGCAGCACCACGCCGATCTGCCGTCGCAGCCACGCGGGATCGACAACGGCAAGATCGATGCCGTCGACGAGAACCCTTCCGCTCTCCGGGACGTATAGACGCTGAACAAGCTTGGCGACCGTGCTTTTCCCGGATCCTGACGGTCCCACGATCCCGACAATCTGGCCCGCGGGTAAATCGAAATTGACATCATGCAGGATTTCCGCGCCATCGACCCGGTAGCGAAAGGTCACATGATCAAATCTGACGGCGCCGGCCACGGCAGGAATAGTGGAACGGGAAGCATTATAGGTCGCCTCCGCCTGCGTATTCAGGATATCGCCCAATCGGGCAACCGATAGCCGCGCCTGGTGAAAATCCTGCCAGATTTGCGCCAGGCGAAGTACCGGCTGGCTGACTCTGCCCGAAAGCATGTTGAAAGCGACAAGCTCTCCGACGCTCAGGCTGCCCTCGATCACCAGTTTGGCGCCGAAATAAAGTGTCATCGCGGTCGCAACTTTGCTGATCAGTTGCACGCCCTGGCTTGCGATATTGCCGAGATTGGTGACGCGGAAACTGGCGGTGACATAGCCGGCAAGCTGCTCCTCCCACCGACGCTGCATTTGCGGCTCGACCGCACTCGATTTGAGCGTTTCTATGCCCGTTACGCTCTCCACCAGAAACGCCTGGTTCTCCGCGCCGCGTTTGAATTTTTCATCCAGCCGCTGGCGGAATATCGGCGTCGCAATTGCCGAGACCGCGATGTAGAAAGGAAATGACGCCACGATGATCCAGGTCAGCAGCGCCGAATAGACGAACATGACGGCAAGAAACACGAATGTGAAGAACAGATCGATCGCAAGCGTCAGCGCGGAACCGGTGAGGAAATTCCGGATATTTTCCAGCTCTCGAACACGGGCAACAGAATCGCCGACGCGTCTCGCCTGGAAGTAGGCGATGGGCAACGCAAGGAGGTGACGAAACAGCCGGGCTCCAAGCTCGACATCGATCCGGTTTGTCGTGTGGGAAAAAATATAGGTTCGCAAGGTACCGAGAACCGTTTCAAATATCGCGATCGCCAGAAAGGCGACGATCAAAATATCCAAAGTGCTCATGCTTCGATGCACGAGGACCTTATCGATCACCACCTGGAAGATCAGCGGCGTCGCAAGCGCGAAGAGCTGCAGAAAGAATGATGCCGCCAGCACCTCACCCAGCAGCCTGCGATATTTGACGATCGCTCCAAGGAACCAGGTGATGTCAAATCGACGCGCCAGATCCGTCAACCTCGCCCGGCGAGTGACCAGAACGATGCGACCGTCCCAGACCGCTTCCAGTTCCGCCTGCGTCATCAGTTGCGGCCGCGGAGATGTCGGCAACTGAACAAGAGCCTTGCCATCTCCGACCTTGCCCAGAAGCAGGAATCCTCCATCGCGCAAAACGGCGATGCCCGGCAGCGGCGTCTTTTCCAGGCGCGCAAAAGTTGTCGCATAAATGCGGGCCTTCAGTCCGGCCTGTTTGGCATAGCGAAGCATTTCCGAAACGCCGATTGGAACGCCGCCAAAGCGATGCCGTACCTGCTCCGGGTCAACCCCGATGCCGAGGAACTGCAACAGGTGGGTGAAGACGATCAGTCCCTGATCGACTGAGCCCGGGTTGTCAGCTTTTGATGACACATAGCCTCGTTGTTCTAGAACAAAACATTTGGCTCATATCCAGTACGCCAGGTCGGACCAGATCGCGACGCGTCTGCTGCGCTCGCTGCGGCTGCGATACCGTCAAGCCGCGGCGCCGTGGGAGTGAAGCGCCGGCGCGATCGTTGCGGCCTGATCCGGCGTCGGAACCGTCGTCGAACCGCCGGTGTCTGTCGCCCCCGGTGCAACAAAGGTCGAAGCCATGTAATTCGTTAACAGGGCCATGCTTTGAGCCGCGCCTGCGCCAATCGGCGGATCGACCACCGACGTTCCGCCATGGCCATCACTCGATGCGGTAAAATTCCCCAACGAGTAATTGCCGAGCAACGCGATGCTGGCCGTGTGCGTACCATCGCTCACAGTGAGGGTGCCCGGCGAGTTATTGCCCGAATATCCAATCGTCGCGTTGGCGCCCGTGGTGATATCGGCGAAGTCGATGACGTCACCGATCGCGAGTTGTCCTCCGATCGCGCCGGTGAAACCGGACGAATTGTCGATCTTCAATGTTCCGGTGCCCCCGGCGAAGGTTACTATCCCGCTATCGGCCGTCGCCAGCTCGAGCGTGCTGCCGTTGTCGATGGTGAGCGGTTCGCCGCCCGGCAACGGGCCCAGAATATCAAGCGCATTGCCGGTGACTTCCAGCGAAACCGCGTTGCCGCTGGGATCGACGGTTGGCGCGAAGGCCAGCGCCTGAACGTTGCTGACATTGAGCGTCCCGGCGTGCGCCGGATCGCCGGTGTTGACCAGGGTGGTCACGCCGTTCAGCGTCGTGATGGTGTAATCGGACATCGCGTCGGGCAGAATGGCGACGTTCCAGCCGGTCCCGGTCCCGCCGGTGAAGCTGTCGGTCGGGCCAGCCGTGTTGGTGTTCTGGCCGACAAAGTAATAGGTGTTGTTGACGCCGTTCTCGCCGATCACCGCGTCGTTGTACTGTGTCCCGGCGTAGTACTTATCCTTGCCGTCGTTCGCAGTCGCGTTGTTGACGACAAGAGCGGAGGTCCGGAGATCATAGATATTCGTGGAATATTGCGTCGTGCCGTTGGCGTCGACCGGCACGTCGGACTGGAGCATGATCCGGCCGTCGTTAAACGACGTCATCTGCGTGTAGGTCGCGGACGTCGGATCGAACAGCGAAGCCATCTTGGCTCCCGTGGCCTGGTTGAACTCGACCACGTGGGTGCCGTTGGCGTCGCCATAGCTCATCAGGGTCACGAAGGTGCCGCTGATGTTCGCCGTGAGGAGGCGGATGTTCTGGGCCAGGCCATCGGCTATCTGGAACGTCGACTGTGAAGACACCGAACCATTCTTGAAAATCGCGAACTCGACCTGATCGTGGGCGCCGTTGCTGTCGGTGACCGTCTCGTTCCAGGCAAAAGAGTATCCGCTGCCGGCCGTGCTGTTCGGGGTGAACTGCAATCCGATCGCCCCGTAGGTATGGTCGACAGAATCCGGCTCTTGCGTGATCTGGTTGGTGGCGCCCGCGGCGTAAGCCGTCAGCACCGGCTGGATCTGGAACGAGGCGCCAAACACTGCTCCGTTGCTGGCGTTGTAGGCCTGGAACTGGATATAGTTCAGCCCGGTCGAGGCGTTGAGCATGGCGATCGCCGATGCATCGATGATGGTACCGCTGATCGTTCCGGCGCTTCTGAAAGCCCAGGCCGGTGCGGCCGTCGCACTGGTAACTCCGGTCTGGTTGAGGATCTGGACGACCGAGCTTGCCGCCGTGTTGTTCGGATTGAACAGCTGGAAATCGACCTGATAGTTCTGGGTCGCGCTGTTGTATTGTCCCCAAGCGACCGAGTAGGTCGCGCCGGTGCCGGAGAAGATGCCGGTGCTGCCATTGGTGAAGCTCGTAAAGAACGCGAGGTCCTGCCCGATCAGCCCTGTTTCCACCGCCGCCGAAGTGATACTCGGCACGGCCGAATTCAGGCCCGTCGTGCCTGACGAAAAGGTCGCACGATTGATCGTTGCCGTGCCGGTCTGGTCCTCGCTTACGTAGAACCCAATGCCTTCGATCGAGGTGCCGGCGCTGTTGAGCGTCGGCAGCAGCATCTGGCGTCCAATCGCGGGAAACGTCGAAAACGTCGTCGTCGCGATGGCCTGGCTGCCACTCTGGTAGGGCAGCAGGAACGGATCCAGCGTCAATAGCTGCTGCGTGGTCGTATCCGGACCGGCATTGCTGTAGCCGGAGGTCGTGACGCCGGAGATTTGCGCCACGAGATTCCCGTTGACCGCATTGGCCGCGCCATAGGTATGCGTGCCCGAGACGGTTTGCGCCGGGAACAGGCTGCTGCTCCACAGCATCGGCTGGATCGTGAGGTTGATGGTTTGGGGCTGCGAAGTCGCCGACAACGTTCCTGGATCTGTTGCCGTTGCGGTCACCGTCAATTGCACATTGCCGAGCGTCTGCGCCGCCGAGGAGCTATGCGGTCCGGCTGTGAGCGTCAGCCCGGCCAGTTGCGCCGGCGTGAGTGTCCAGGCGCCGCCGCCATTGTTGCCGGCCGACAGCGTCGCATCGCTCGGAACGCCGCTGATGGTGACGAAACCCAGCGCATCGTCGGCATCGGCGGCCGCCACGTTGATGTTGAGCAGGACAGAGCCGCCGTCGGTGACCGTCAAGGTAGATGGCGCCGACACGGTCGGCGCTTCAGCGACGGAGTTCACCGTCAGGGTTTCGCTCAGGCTATTCGATCCGCCTTCCGCATTGACCGCCGTGACGGTGATGGTCGAGGTGGTGCCCTCCCCGGCGGTAAGCTGAACGCCGGCAAACTGCGCGGCAGTCAGGCTCCAGCTGCCATCGGTATTTTTCGTCCCCGCCGAAAGCTTCGCGTCCGACGGCAGGCCGGTGACGGTGATCGCCACCACGTCATCGCTATCCACCGGCGTCATGGTGATCGGCAGAGCGATCGTGGCGCCTTCGTTCAGCGTCACGAACTGTCCGGTGAGGTTCGGCGCCTCGGGCACCGGGCTCACCGTCAGCGCGATCTGCTGGCTGGCCGACCCACCATCCGAATTGGTCGCCGTGACAACGAGCGTGGCGGTGGTGTCCTCTCCGGTCGTGATCTGAAGGTTCGCGAGCTGCGCCGGCGTCAGTGTCCAGCTGCCGCCGCCATTGTTGGTCCCGGCCGAAAGCGTCGCATCGGCCGGCAGTCCCGTCACGGTGATCGACACCGTATCGTCGGCATCCTGCGGCGTCACTGTGATCGGAAGCCCGATGGTCAGGCCGCCCTCGTTCACGGTCAGCGACGTTATCGTGCCCGCCAGGCTCGGCGCCTCGGTGGCGGGCACGATTACCAGATCGCTGCCGTTGGCGCCGTCGCTCTGCACGGCGACGCCCTCCCCGGAAACCGGGCCGTTGATTTGATAGGTGAGCGCTGGTCCCGAGGCCAGGTTGACCGTCAGCGTCGAACCGACAATCGATGCGCTGGTGGCTTGCGTGTTGACGAGGTCGATCACGTCGCCGTCGACCAGACCGAAAAGCGGTCCATTCAACGACCCCGGTTGTTCGAGCACGAGCGTCCCGGTCCCCCCGGCAAATGTGATGCCTTGCGAGTCCGCCCCGTCGAGCCACAGGGTGGCGCCGTTATTGATCACCAACGATCCCGTCGTGCCGCTCACGGCACCTGTGATCTCCAGCAACCCGGTCGCGGTGACGGTGCCGTCATCGACGACGTTGCCATTGATGGTGCCGGCGCCCTGAATCGAGGCGAAGTTGCCGACATGAACAGCATTGGCAGCCGTCGTGGTACCCGACCCGATATCGACGGCGCCGCCATTATTGACGGTGAGGGTCGCCGAACTCTGCGAGGAGCCCAAATTGAGGCCGGAGGTCTGGACGAGCGAGCCTGCGCCCGTGACCGTGAGGCTGCCGGCGCTGCCGGCCTGACTGGCGATCGAAAGGAAGCCCGTATTGATGGTGCCGCCGTTCTCAACGGTGGCATTGGCCGTGCCGGCATTGGCGATCGTAAGGCCCTGGTTCGCATTCAGCGTGCCGCCGTTGACGTCCAGCGTATCGGTGATGCCCGCGTCGAAATTGTTGCCGACCCCCATATTTGTGGTCGTGACAACAGCCTGATCGGCGATCGTCAGCGACGCGGTGCCATCGAAGCCGACAGCGATGTTCTGGTACTGGCCGGCTGTGGTATTTACGGTCGTGCCTGCTCCGGTGATGTCGACGGTGCCCGTGCTTCCTGCGAGTTGAGCAATATTCAGGAAATCACTCGTCAGCGTTGCTCCAGCTTCAACGGTCAGGTTGCCGTGGCCGGAATAGCCGGCATTTATTCCGTTCGAAGCGCCGGCGATTGCGATCGCGGAGCCGGCGCCCGACACAGTGATCGTCCCTTCGTCGCCAATCCCGCCGTCTGAAACAACCGCGCCGCCGCCGCCAACCGCCAGCGTTCCTGAACTCTGGGACGAACCCACCCCTACAAAATTGGAGGCAGTGACGACCGAACCCACGCCGGTGATAGTGAGGCTTCCGGTACTGCCGGCTTGGCTGGCAATATTAAGGAAGCCCGTATTGATGGTGCCCGCGTTCTCGACCTTGGCAACGGCCGTTCCGGCGTTGGCGATCGTAAGGCCCTGGTTCGCGTTCAGCGTGCCGCCGTTGACGTCCAGCGTATCGGTGATGCCCGCGTCGAAATTGTTGCCGACCTCCATATTTGTGGTCGTGACAACAGCCTGACTGGCGACCGTGAACGATGCCGTGCCGTCGTTGCCGACGAGGATATTTTGGTACTGTCCCGCCGTCGTATTGACGGTTGTTCCGGCGCCGGTGACGACAACCGTGCCATGGCTGCCGGCATTCTGTCCGATGTTCAGGGAGTCGGCCGTCAAGGCGGCGCCGGCCTCGACCGTCAGGTTGCCGGTACCGGTATTTGCAACAGCTATGCCGCCCGATGCGCCGACGATCGTAATCGCGGAGCCGGCGCCGGATGCCGTGATGGTTCCTTCGTCGTCGATGAAGCCGGTTTGCCAAGTCGCCCCGGCATTGTTGTTCATGGTACCGGTGAATGCACCGGTGTTGCTCGTATTGACGCTGCCGTCGATCTGGCCGTTGTTGTTGATGATGGCCGTGCCACCGTTCTCGAAGATGGCCTGCGTCGATGACGTCACCACGCCGGGGCCGATGGTTCCGGAGTTGTTGATCGTCACCGTGCCGGCGCTATTCTCGCTGACATTGATCGAGGAATGACCGGGTGCCCCTACCACTGTGCCGGTGTTGGTGATCGTGGTCGAACCGGTCGAACCCGCGCTGTTTTGCGCAATGTTGATGCCGGCAAAACTGGTGCCGGTAATCTGACCGTCATTCTCCACGGTAATGTTGCCGGCGTGGTTCGCTCCGGCAAAGAGGCCGGTTCCCCCAGTTACGCTTCCCGCATTGGTCACGCCGACATTGCCGCCATTGAGGGCGTTGGCCTGGATGCCGTTGGCCGGAGCGGTGATCGAGGAGGTCACGCCCGTGGTGACCGTCACATTGCCGGTCCCGAAATTATACGCGTTGATGCCCGCGCCCGCCGCCGCCACTATGGTAGCATTGCTCTGCACCAGCACGTTGCCGGCAACGTTGTTGGTCGTCTGGTTCGTGCCGTTGGGAGAGTAGCCCGCCGCGATGCCCGCGGGCGCCGAGCCATTTGGCGTCAGAAGCGAACCCGAATGGATGGTCCCGTTGGCTATCACCGTCACGCTGCTGCTTGCAGAGACGGAGGTCGCCTGGCTCTGGGCGTTGATGCCGCTGCTGCCCGAGTTGAAGACGTCGCCTGTTGTTGACGTCGTGACGCTCACGCTGCCGACGTCGTTGTCAAACGCCTGGATGGCGAAGATCGAGCTGCCTGTGATCGTCGCGTTGGCCCCGACATTGACGGCGACGTCGCCAGTCCCGCGGACCGATCCGTTGGTTGCCTGGCTCAAGCCATAAGCACCGATGCCATACTGCGCGCCGGAGACCGAGGTCCCCGCGCCGTCGTTCACCGTGACGTCGCCATTACCGTAATTGTAGGCGTCGATCCCGTAGCCTGCAGCGGCGGTGATATTGCCGTTGTTGTTAACGACGACGGTACCATTGACGTTGGTATTGGCGAGCGACCCAAGCCCGCCGATGCCGTTATATCCGGCGCCGATGCCATAGGGGACCGAGCCGCTGACGTTCGGGTTCGAGCCCGAATTGATGGTACCGTTGTTCGTGACCGTGATCACGCTAAGGGCGGAAGTCGCAATGGCCGTATCCCGGTTGACGGCGATGATGCCCGTGCTGCCGGAATTGACGACACTTCCCGCTTCCGTGACAATCGAAATGGTGCCGGTGCCATAACTCAGACCACGGATGCCGTACTGCACCCCTGCGTTGACGGTACCCGCGGAGTCGATCGCAATGTTGCCGTTGCCGTCATTAAGCGAGTCGATCCCGTAGCTGCCGCCGCTGGCGCCGCCGGTCTGGGTGATCGTGATGTTGCCGTTATTGGCCGCATTGAGGTTCTCGGCAAACAAGCCGATCGATCCCGTTCCCGTGCCGGTCAGGCTTCCGGCAGCGTTCACAACGATGTTGCCGGTCCCGGTCGCGCTCTGCTCTGCGATCACGCCGTCGCCGGCCTGACCGACAACGCCGCCCACTGGGCCCACCGTGATGTCGCCGACGCCGTTCTGAATGGCATCGATGCCGTTCGCGGCGCCTGTGACCGCGCTGACTGAGGCCAACGATGCATTGCTCCCGCCCGACGCCGTGAAATCGATCGCGTCGCCGTTGGTGCTGGTGACGGTGCCTGGGCCGGTCACGCCGAACGTGCCGCCAGCTAACGTGACGACCTGAGGCGTCGCGCTGTCCAACTCCAGGGTCGCGCCGGGATCGATCGTGAACGGCCGGTTTCCGCTGGCCGCGCCGAGAATGACGACCGTGCCGTCGACAATGATCGAGCCGTCGCTTTGCGGGCTCGGATCGACACCGGGCGCAAAGGCGAGTTCCTGGACGTTCGTCGTCACCAGCGTGCCGGCATGGGCCGGATCGCCGGTATTGGTGATCGTCGTGACGCCGTTCACGGTCGTGATCGAATAATTCGACCGCGCGTCTGCGAAGATCGCCGTGTTCCAGCTGGTCAGGGTGCCGTTGTTGAGGGTGCCGGTGAAGGTGTCCGAGGGTCCCTGCCCGGTCGTGTTGCGGCCGACATAGTAGTAGGTATTGTTGGCGTTGTTGACGCCGACAACATTGTCGTTGAATTGGGTTCCGGCGAACGTCCGGGTCGATACGTTGACCAGCCCGGTGTAGTTGCTCGGAATTCCCGATGTGCGGAGGTCGATGATGTCGGTTTTGAATTGCGACGTGCCGCTGCTGTCGAGGACGTTGTCGTAGGACAGCCCGACGCGTCCGTCGCCGAAGATTTCGAGCTGGTTGAAGAACTGGTTGGTGGCCTCGCTGTAGGATGCGATCTGGTTGCCATTGATGTCGTATTCGACAATGTGGCTCGAAATGGTGTCGCCGTAGGCCAGCACCTCGTAGGACTGACCCAGATAGGAGAAGGTTCCGACGCGGAGCTGTTGGGGCAGACCGTCCGCGATCTGGAAAGTTGCCTGCTTGATCAGGCTGCCGGTCACACCGGTCGAATTCGCGTCGAACATCGCGAATTCGACCTGATTGTGAACGCCGTTGCTGTCGGTGACGGTTTCGTCCCAGGCCGCCGAATACCCGCCGGCGGCACCGGTCGCGTTGGGCGCAAAGATTACGGAAAACAGGGTGCCGGTTCGGGTCGGCGGATTGACGATGTTCTGCACGATCGCGTTGGTCGCGCCCGGCGCGTAGTGCGAGAGATCCGGTGCGAGCTGAAAATTCTCCGAGCTCGTCGTGCCGTTGTTGAAATAGCCCTGGAAATTGAGGACATCGGTGTTGTTGGCGCTGTCATGCGTGGCGTTCAGCATCGCGTATTGGCTGACATATCCGCTTGCCGCCCTGAAGAACCACGCATGCGCGGCGGTATAGCTGCTGACGCCGGTCTCGCTGACAAGCGAAACTACCGGTGACCAGGTGCTGTTATCCGCGTGGAAGACTTGAGTGTAGACCTGATAGGTCTGCGCCTGGGGATTGTACTGGTCCCACACCACCTCATAGGAGGACATTACGCCGCTGGTGGCGTTGGTGTTGACATAGCTCAAAATGTCGAAATGAACCTGTGTTCCGGCGGGCAGCGCCTCGATCGCAGTCGGCGTTCCGATCGTGAACGACGGGTTGATCGCCAGCGGCGCCGTTCCGATCACCCGATCGATGGTTGGAGTACCATTCTGGTCCTGCGATATATAGACGCCGATCGGCTCGAACTGGTGCGTGGTGGTATTGCCGACCAGGGTTACGGGCAGGATTTCGCTGTAGGTAAACGGAAAAGCGGTGACGTTATAGTTCGCGACAACCTGGTCGCCGGCGCGATAGGGCAGGAAGAAGGGATCGAACGAAGTGAGGTGTTGGGTGATGGTGTCGGGGCCGTTGACGTTGAAGTTCGACGGGGTTTCGCCGTAGTAAAGATTGTAGACACCACTGTAGCTGTTGATCGCCGGGCCGTAGAGATGGTCACCCGCCGCTGATTGCGGCGGATAGATCGAACTGCTCCAGAGCACCGCGGTCGGGGTGCTGACGTTGTAGACCGCTCCCGTCGTGGCGCCCCCGCCAGCAAGCGCGTTACCCGCCAGATCGAAAATTCCCGCGCCGTTGAGGTCGAGCGCAATGGTACCGGTGCCTGATCCGGTGCTGACGGCGACCGTGTATTGTTTGCCGTTGCTGCCCGATACCGGCGTAACGCCGGCGATCGCGGCGCCGTTGATGCCGGCGACGACAAGGCTGAATTGGCTCGCGGTGACGCCGGCGACCGCCTCGGAGAACGTCACCGTGTAGTGCACGACGCCGGCATTCGTCGATGCCGGATCGGCTTGCGTGATGCTGACGGCGGACGGCGGCGTGGTGTCGATCTGGAGCGCGCCGGTCAAATTGGCGGCAATCGACAGATCGGCATTGTTTCCTGCAGCATCGGTCGCGGTGGCGCCATTGAGGTACAATGCGCTTACCGCGAGATCGGCCGTGTTCTCACCGCTCTGCACGATATAGGTAAAGGTCAGCGCGCTCAGGATCGTGGGCGTCAGCGGGCCGGCGTAGGTCGCGGTCCCCCCGTCATTGAGCGTCAGGGTCGGCAGCCCGCCGGTCGGATCGATGGTCAGCGGTTCGTTCAGGTTCACGGTCAGCGTGACCGATGCCTGTGCCTTGAGATCGCCGGTGCCGCCGACGATCCCGGTGCCGGCGGCGTTGATCGATACGATGTTCTGCTCCTGGGCGTCGCGATCGAGGACCACGGTATTCCCGGCAACCGGCACAAATGCGTTGCCCGCGGCATCGCTATTGAGCGACAGCGTTGTGGTGATGGATCCGTCATTCAGCGCGCTGAGATCGGCGGTATAGGCCGACTGCGCTCCCGAGACGTTCACCAGCACCTGGTGCTGGCCATCGCTGAAGGTGACGCTGCCGCTGTCGTCGCTCTCCAGCCCGCCGACCGCAAAATGCACGGTCGCAGCCCCTGCCGCGTTGATCAGCGTACCCGTCACATTGAGCGACAGCGCCGCCTGTTCGCCGGTGTCGGGATCGACGGTGTAGGTCGCGCCGGTATGGGTGGTCTGGTCCTGCAGGGGATTTTTCGCGAGATCCTGGACCGAGGTTCCGGTGAAGCTGAGCGCCAGCGTGCCGTCGCCCGAGCCGGTGTTGACGGCGATTGTGTATTGCGTTCCGCCGCTGCCGGACACCGGCGTGACGCCGGCGATCGCGGCGCCGCTGACGCCGTTCGTCACCAGGCTGAAGTCGCTCGCGTCGACGCCGGTGACCGGATCGGAGAAGGTCAGCGTGTAATGCACCAGCGTGGCGTTATTGGGCGAGGAATCGGTGGGCGTCAGGCCCAGCACTTGTGGCGGAGTCGGAGCAATGCTGCCGACCTGATGCGTCGCTGCAGTAACGGAGCTGTTCAGGTTGGTGCCGGAATTGTTCGCCACAACCGTTGCGATGGTCGTACTTCCCGGAGCCGCGGCCTGATTGAGCTGCGCCGATGCGCTGCCTTGCGCGACGATCGAGGTGGCGCTGACGCTCGTCAGCAGCGCGGCCGGGTCGGTGGGGTTGGCGCTGGCGGCCTGATTGGTCGCCGTGTTCACCGACGTCACGACGCTGACGATGCCGTTGGTCTGGTCGCTGGTCAGTGGCGCCTTGGTGGCCGTCGCCACCGATGTGAGCGTGCTTGCGACGACGCTCAAACTGGTCAGGTCGAGCGTTGTGTTGGTGGGAAGGTTTGCGATCTGGGCGGCGATGGCGGAAAAAGCGCTGCTCGCGGCCGCCGAAAAATTCGTCGCCCCGGTGCCGGCGACGGCGGAAGCCACCATCGTGACGGTATTGAGAATGCTGCTTGCGGCAACGAAGGCCTGGCTGTTTCCGGAATAGGCCGCCGCCACGGTGTCGAGGGTGGTGAGGTCGACGCTCGGGTTGATCCCGAGCGCGGACGCGACCGACTGAGAAGCCTCGGCGACATTGCCGCCATTGGCTGCAGCGACCGACTGCACCAGCGTCGTCAGCGGCGTCACCTGGGTCGAGCCGGTCGGGGCCGTCAGGACGCCGGTGAATGGCAATTTGGTGGCGGTGTCGGTCCCGCCGATCAGAACCAGAGGTCCCTGGGTCGAGCCCGGGCCAAGCACGAAATGACCAAACTGGTCAGTTGTTCCGAAAGCATCGCCCGGGTCCAGCTTGCCGTCGTGGTTGACATCGGCGAATACCGTCGCGCCGGAAATGTATCCGTCGATCACATTGCCCGTCTCCGGGCTGACGGTCACAACGCGTTTGGTGGTCGCATCGCTGGTATTGCCGGCTTCGTCTGTCGCCGTCGCATGCAACTGGTTGTAGGTCCCCTGCGCCAGGGTCGTGGCGAGCGACCAGTCGCCGGCGCCATCAAGCGTCGCGGGACCAAGCAGCTGACTGCCGTTGAAGATCTGCACCTGGCTCACGGACACGTTGTCCGAGACGCGGCCCGACATGGTGACCGCGCCATCGGTCGAGGCAGAGCCGGAAGGATCTGCGGCATCCGTCAAGCTAACGGTGTTGAAGGAAATGGTTGGCGCCGTGGTGTCGACCTGCACGCTTTGCGGGGTGGTCGCGGTTGCGCTGTTGCCGGCCTCGTCGGTCGCGGTTGCACTGAGCTGATTATACGTTCCCTGCGCCAGCACGGTCTTCAACGTCCAATGGCCGGTGTTATCGACCGTGGCGGTCCCCAACGATTGCGTGCCATTGAACACCTGCACCTGCGACACCGTCACATTGTCCGATGTGGTGCCCGACAGCGTGACCACGCCGTCGGCAGAGACCTGGGCGGTCGCATTGCCGGAAACGTCGAATGACACGTTGTCGAACGTGATCGAGGGCGGCGTGGTGTCGACCTGGACGCTCTGCGTCGTGGTTGCGGTTGCGGCATTGCCGGCTTCGTCCGTCGCGACCGCGCTCAGATTGTTGTAAGTGCCCTGAGTAAGATTCGCAGTCAGTGACCATGTGTGTGCGGAGTTGTCGACCGTGGCCGTCCCCAGCAGCGTGCCGCCGTTGAACACCTGGACCTGCGATACTGTCACGTCGTCCGAGGTCGTTCCGGACAGCGTCACGCTGCCACTGTCGGTGATGTGATCACCCTGGATCCCGGTATCGCTAAACAACACCGTGTCGAACGTGACCGAGGGACGCGTGGTGTCGATCTGGACGCTCTGCGTCGTGGTTGCGGTCGCGGCATTGCCGGCTTCGTCCGTCGCGACCGCGTTGAGGTTGTTGTAAGTCCCCTGCGCCAGGGTAGTTTTCAGCGACCAGGTGTTGTGGACGCTGTCGACCGTGGCCGTCCCCAATAGCGTAGCACCGTTGAAGACCTGGACCTGTGCCACGGTCACGTCGTCCGAGGTCGTCCCGGACAGCGTCACGCTGCCATTGTCGGTGATCTGATCGCCGGGGACCCCGGTGTCGACAAACGACACGGTGTCGAACGTGATCGAGGGAGGCGTGGTGTCGACCTCGACGCTCTGCGCCGTGGTCGCGGTCGCCGCATTGCCGACCTCGTCGGTCGCTGTCGCCTTGAAAGCGCTGTAAAGGCCCTGCGGCAGGTTCGTCGTCAGCGACCAAGTGTGGGCGGAATTGTCGACCGCGGCGATCCCGAGCCACTGTGTGCCGTTGAACACTTCAACCTGCGCCACCGTGTCATTGTCGGAGGTAGTCCCGGCAAGATAGACCGCCCCGATGTTGGTCGCGTTCGGAGCGCCAGTGTCCACAAATGACACCGTGTCGAATGTGATCGAGGGCGGCGTGGTGTCCACTGTCACGGTGGTAAGGTCGGTAGTCCGGGTCTGGTTGCCGGCATTGTCGGTCACCACAGCATAGAACTGGTGATTGCCGTCGCTCAAATTGTTCGCGGTCAGGCTCCAGGCGCCGTTGCTCAGCGCCGCATTGCCGATATGCGTATTGGTCGCGTCGTCCCAGATCGCCACGGATGCCACGCCATTGGCATCCGTCGCGGTCACCGTGATGGTGTCCGACGTCGACCGGGTCAGGCCGGAGACGGATTCCGTCTGCGACGTCACCGCCGGCGGCGTGGTGTCCACGATCACGAACTGCGTGGTGCTGACCGACGCCGTGTTGCCGCCCGTGTCGGTGGCCGTCGCCTTGAACTGATTGTAGGTACCCTGGGTCAGGTTTGCCGTCAGCGACCAGGTGTGCGCCGTGTTGTCGACCGTTGCGAGCCCCAGCAGCGTGCCGCCGTTGAACACCTGCAGCTGCGACACCGTGACGTTGTCCGTCACTGTTCCGGACAGGGTTACGTTGCCGTTATTTGTAATGTGATCGCCCTGCACGCCGGTGTCGACGAACGATACGCTGTCGAAAGTAATCGTCAGTGGCGTCACGATCGTGAGCTGGATGCTCTGCGTCGTCGAGGCGTTCGAACCGAGCGTATTGGTCGCGGTCACCGTCAGGGTGGAAACCGCCGTTTGCCCTGCCTTCAACGTAAGGCCGGAGAGTTGCGCCGGGGTTAGCGTCCAGCTGCCGTTATTATTCCTGGTTCCGGCGGACAGGCTGGCGTCGGCCGGCACGCCCGTGATCGTCAATGACACCGTGTCGCGCGGGTCAAAAGGGGTCTCGGTGATGCCGAGCGCGACGGTGCCGCCAGCGCTGACCGTCAGCGAAGCCGGCACCGACAAATTCGGCGCGACCGGATTGACCGACAACGCGATTGTCTTCGTGATCGAATTTCCGGTTGTCGCATCGGTTGCCTTGACGGTCAGCGTGCCCGCCGTCACCTCGCCGGCTTTCAGCGTCAGCCCGGCGAGTTGCGCCTGGGTCAACGTGATGCTGCCATTGGTTATCGTCAGCGGGCCGGCCGCGTCGCTGAGGCTGACGCCCGCCGGGATACCCGAAATCGTCACGGTGACATTGCTGCTGTTCACAAAGACGAAGTCGCTCGCGGTCAGGCTCGATCGCTGGACATCATCCAGATAGATGGTGTCGTTGCCATCGCCGGTGATGATGGTATCGTCTCCGACCTGCTTGGCATCCGCCATCACCGCTGCGAAGTTGGCGAATTGAGACGTCGAAAACTGAATCTTGTCCTTGCTGGCGTTGAAGCCGAAAATCGCATCGTCGCCAAAGCCGAAGCCGGTGCTGCCGGCGTTGATCGCCAGCGCGATCGAGCCATCCTCGTTGACCGAGACGCTGGCCGGCGCGGTCAACGTGACCGCGCCCGACGGCTGCAACACGAACGTGTCCTTGCCATTGCCGACCACGGCCGTGTCGCTCGCCCCCATCGTGATCGTATCGTTGCCGTTGCCGGCGATGATGGTGCTGTCCGCCCCCGCGGTCAGCGTATCGTTGCCGTTGCCGGCCACGATGGCGCTGTCGGTTCCAACCGTCACTTTGTCGTTGCCGTTGCCGGCAGCAACAATGCTGTCCGATCCCGCAGTCAGGGTGTCGTTGCCGTTGCCGGCTACGATGAGGCTGTTGTTGCCATCGGTAACGGTTGCGTTCTGATTGCCAATGATGGTTACGGCACCGTCGCTCGCCATTTAGCCCTCCAATAAATAAATCAATAAGTTGCGGATCGCGCCTCTGCAGGAAGCGCGCGACCGATCATGAATTGACGAGAGACCCCCGGGCGCGTGGCCGGGGCCGAGTGCAGCGGCCATCGAGCAAGGCTCGATTGAATGGCCGAAGGCTTGTTGGCAGGTTGAAGGCTAGCGGCATCGCGGCACGGCATCGCAACCGAGCCATCGCCGGCGGCTCGATACTGCGTCGCAATATCGTCAGCCAAATCTGTGCGCGTTGCCGCCGTATTGGACGAGCCTTTAAGCGAGCCCTGTCCAGGCCTTACATCGGTCGCGGCGGCCTCGGCGGCAACCAAATCCTGCAGATAGATAGCTTCGGTGATGTCATAGGTATTCGTCGCTCGGGTCGCCCCTGGCGAATTGCACATAGCTGTCTCCCCCCAACAATTCGACGTGCGAATTGCTGGCCCTGATCCTTAATTTGTTTGTTGGTCGGGCGCGGACTTCTTAAATGTGTCGGCCTCGAATAAAAAAACAACATTTGTCCAAACAATTGTCAATCATCCATGACCAAACGAATCTCGTCAAGCTCACACAAACAAATAGCAACCGACTTGTACTCACCCATTTGGGTGAGATGAGCCGTCGACGCCGATCCACAACTTTAAATTTAATCGGATCGTCGCGTGTAAAAATGTGCCTCCATTCATTTTATCGTCACACCAAGCAGACTCACGAGCTCTGCCTGCCGTTGTACTCCCGTCTTTGCGAAGACCGACTTGAGGTGCGTTCGAACCGTGTTGTGCGAAAGACCGTTCAACAACGCAACCTGTTCGATCGATTTGCCTTCCGTGAGCTGACTTGCCAATCGGGCTTCGGCGGGAGTCAGATCAAAAAGCGCCTGCAGCAGTTCGGGAGCGGGACTGCTGTTTGGCACAACCGGGGTCACAAAAATGATCGACAAGGCGCCGGTGAAGACGTCGAGTCCGGCGCCACGCAGCGGGATGACGTGAACGACGAAAGGCGGTTCACCTCGCTTGCCGCCGACCGGAATCGATCTCCCTAAGCCAATCTGGGGGTTCGAGAGATTTGCGATCGCCTCCTTGAGAAGCGCCTGTGCGGATGCACTTTCAAATTGCACGAAATTGCCTGCGCCTACGCGAATCCGTGGTGCACAGGCCAATAATCCGGCGTTGGCTGAAACAATGCGTCCACTTCCGGTCAAGGCTGCCGCGGGCAAGCCGATCATTTCAAGCGTTGCGACTGCGGTCCTCGCGCGGTCCAGTCCCAACCGGCCGGACAGAAGTGCGGCCCGCGCCAGATGCGGACGCAAGTGGTCCAGCTTTTCCGCGACTGCCCGAGGTACGGGACCTTTTCGGTGTGCCTTCTCAATCGAGAAAACCAAGGTGTCGCCGGAAGGCGATCGTATCGCGGTTCCAACGCACCAGCCGAGGCCGCGTGGTCGTAAAAGCTCCGTGTAGAAATCCGAAGCGTCTATTTCTTCGATGGTCAGGGCGTCGAAATCGGTCAGAAATCTGGGCTCATTGATCGGGACCAGCCGTTGGCCTCGCGGGTTGTCGAGATACCATCTGCTCTGCGTCCATTCGGACATAGCGGCCTGGATGGCGTTGGAGGATATCCATCTTGGAGCGCCGGGCCCGGCCGCGAACAATAATGTACCTTCGGCGTCGGCCATTTCCGCGAGCCGATCAAGAACCCCCTGCCATTTCTCCGGCAAGATCGCCGCTTCATAAACCTCGTTAATGAATGGATCGACGCGCACGGCATCTCCCTTGCCGACAAGCTGATATAATTTTGTTCGTTTTTTCAGTACGTTGGGGCGCAACGAACCGTCAACACCGAAGCGGATTCATCGTGACTAAGCACGATTAATTTCGGATCCGGCGCATGCTGCCGATCGGCCATCGCACACCCGTATATTTACGGTATCAGGCAGATGCAGGTTTCGGCGGGTCCAATCTTGATCTGGATGACGATTGATCCGGCTCCAGGAAGCGGCTTTGCGAGACTCTTCACGTTTGAATGAGCTTACCAAAAGCTAATTGGCGAAAATTAAAGATGCGTCCCATCTCCTGGTTACACGAACCAGATTTTCCACAAGCCAGGAGAGGACGATGAAATTCGTGCTGATTGGGGTCGCCGCTGCCGCCGCTGCCGCTATCGCAACTCCCGCGCTGGCGCAAGCCGTTGTCGAATATCCCGGCTATTGCGCGCAGTACTACCCGAATGCAAATTGTCAAAACTACGGTCCCGGCAATTCCGTCATCGATCGTTTCTATCGCCAGGACTGGCAGGAGAGCCCGTACAACCCGTTCATGGATCCTAGCTTGCACCAACGCCATCCGACGCGCCGCGGATGACGAAAAAGAAGCCGATCGAATCCGGCCGCTCGATCGAGGAAGCCGCACAATTTCTGTGCCGCTTCTGTGCCGCGCCGACAGCGTCGACGATGTCGCGCGGAAATGCGCAGAGCTGGGATTGAAGCCGAAGTCCTCACAGTCGTGCAGAATTGGCTGATGCAGCCCCCGCCAACGCCATACATACCGCCCGCCGCCAATTGCCCCCAAGCGGCGGCCCCGCCCATCGTCGACACCCGCGAGTGGCGGTAGCGGGATCGATGTTGCGCCTCGTAATACGGGGATTTTGGCCGCGAGCCTTGTTTGGCCGCGAGCCTTGGCGGACTTCCTTCTTTGGGGGGACGGTCGGGAACCGTGCAGGCCGCTCTACCTACTGGCGTCGTGAAATTGGCGGCCCCATCATTGTGGCCTTCCAGTCGACGTAATCATAAATGCCCGACCATGCATGGACTTCAGTTCCGCAGTCCTGACACGTGAATTTCCCGGAATGATTATCGGCACCGTGCTCCTGCGTGGCCTCATAGAACGCACAGCACTTCGGGCAGGAAAACATAACCGTGATCTGCGTTCCACTGGTCATCCTGCGAATACGCGCCCCCGATTCGGGCGCTTTCGAGACAGGAGGCGCCGGGAGCACAATGTGAACCTGATCACATTTGCCGACCGCCAACCAAGCTATTCATCGAAGGCGGGACACATCGGCGTGCAAGATGGAAAGCAAATTCGACTTAGCGACAATTGCCAGCGCGGTCGCCGTAGCAGGGTACCTTGCGATCATATTGGGATGCGTCGCGCTTTACGATTTCGGACTCTCCAGCAAAGAGGTCCGCAGCGGGGCAATGATAGCCGCAATCCCCATCGCCGCGCTGGTCGCCATGGATTTCTTCGGCAAGAAGCCCGGGCGACGCTAATTGAATCGGGATCGCGGTCGAGCGGAATGCTCGCGCTGGTCTCTCCCTCAGGGGCCCGGGTGCGATGCCTGCTTGGGCGCGACCGAAACGATCCATCGCGTTGGGTTGCTCGACTTAACTTCCATTACCGAGCGGACCATCCCCGTGACCGGCAATCCATTCAACATCACTGTCGCCCTTTGGCCCCGGTATTGGGCGCAGCGGCAGCGCCGGGCCTCTACCAGGTCAGTAATTTCGACAGTTTGCATGCATCACCAAAGCTCGACGGTACGCGAGACAATTCCGCGACGATCCGCAGGATATAGAGCAACCGTTAACAATAATTCCGATCCGGTTCGGGAGGCATCCACGAGTAAGGCCTGATCTCGCGGGGTGAGTTATCCGCAGCATATCCACACTCTCAAAACGCTTGAATTTGAGGCGTTGACAACAACTTGCTGCGCACGAATTCACAGGCCCTTCGGCGCAGGCCCTCGCGCGGCCCCGCGGGCACGCGTCGCGGCGGCCCGCCAGCGTGGCACGGCCCGGTCGGTCAAACGCATAGAAAAGCGGTCGCGGCCCCGGCGTCCTGCCGCCGACCGAGATCCGGAAGGATACTAGGATTGTGGTGCGCCTCGAATGTGCTTCGAGAAGATGCGAACAACGTATCCTTTTATGGCCGGGGCTTTATCGAACAGGTTGGAGGCTATCCGCTCGATCGTGTCGCGATGGGCCACAAACTGCGCTTGCCTCGCGATGCTTGGCGTACCCTTTGCCTCCGCGAGATCGTCCATCGCGGCGTCGCTGATCTGGCATTGCACGGTTTCACCGTCGTTCATCATCGTAAATGCGAACGCCAATCGCTCGTTGTCGTGTCCCACAATTTGGCCACGCGTCAGCGGCATCGAAATCCCTTCCTTGGAAATCAGAATGCGTCGTCCTGTCGCCTCTGTCGATATCGTCCTAAGCCAACGCCCAATATTGATGACCGCCTGATCCGGGATCACTCGGACGCGCAATCGCCGAGCGTCCCCATTGCGGCCGCACTGGTTTCAATGAAAGGCCACATGAAAATCAGACGTTTACCAAATTTCGTGGATAAGAACTTTCTTAGTTTGTTTTCAAACTGGAAAGGAATGACCCATGCGCATCTTTACGGCATCCGTCATTATTGCGGCCTTCGCCCTCGGGACGCCTGCTTTCGTGCAGGCACAAGGGGCATCCTCGCAGCCCGAGGCACAGACACCGTCCGATCAGTCCAGCCCGGTCATACGGAGCATACAGGTCGTCGACATCAAGGACCTGAAGCCGGCGTTGCGCTCGAAGGTCGATGAAGTCGTCGCGCACACAAGCGAAGAAGACATGCAGTCACTGCGGAAATCTATCGACGCAACACCGGAGGCGGCATCCGCGCTCAAGGCCAAGGGCCTGAGTTCGTCGCAGGTCGTTGCTATCAACATCGTCGATGGCGTCCTGACATTGTTCGCCAAGACAGCGTGAGGTTGCTGGTACTCCAATAACGGCATTCAATAAGCAAAACCCGGCCGGCGCCAACCGGTCGGGACTCCAGCGCATCGTTATTCCTTTATGAAATTTCACTTCGGAGAGTCGCCGACCGTACAGACTAGAATTTCCCGCCTCATCTATCATCCCCCCAGGTGCTGGGTGATGAGTAATACATATTCCATGGTTGAGCGGCCGATGTGTCCCGCCTGCAAACACAGGATGGGATTGGCTCACATTTCGCCGGGGCCGCCGGGCCTCGAAGACCGAACTTTCGAATGCAGCACCTGCTATCGCACCGAGAAGATTTCATTTCCGATCGACCCTTTGAAAACCGACGCGCTTGGCTGGCTCGCCAGCGAGCTAAAGCCACCGCGTTGAGGGAGCAAAACGGAACTAGCATTGCGTTGTTGCAGGAGTGATCATGAGCGTCGAAAGAATGCCGAGCGAGCGGCTGATGCACTACTACGAGAACATTCGACGGCAGGTTGAGGCTGACCGAGCGCAGAAGCACCAATTGATGGCGAACCCGACCGTTCGCGAGTACGCCGACAAGCTGCAAAGCGAACTGATCAAACGCCGCCTCGGGCACTCACCGATTGATTGGCCGCGTTAGTCATCTCTACGGTTGTATTGTTCGGAGCACGACCCCGCCGTTAGGGCCGGGGGCAGGTTCAATGAGGCGGCCTACTTGAGCAAATCCTTCCGTCTCAGCATTGCGGTTATGCGGTCTGGAACTGTTGTTCGCAGCCCTCTCTTTTCGAGCCAGAGAAGGCCCGTGGCCAACTGCCTTAAGTTATTACGCTCGTGACCGACCGGTAGCTTGCGGGCTCGCCGGAGCAGATCGGCAGCCTGCTTTCTCAGCGGCGAGATATCCGTTTCCGATGGATGTTCCATAGCGAACAGAGGTAGTTCATATAATCGCGATGACCAGCCCCGTTGCGATCAGGGCGTTCACGCCAGTAACGGCGATGCCGAGATAAAAACCGGCCATGATTTACTCCGACTTGAACTTGTTCCGCCCAAATACATCACGCCGCGAACCGGGATTCGGTTCCGTAGAAATGTTCAAAAGTGAACTCATTGGCGTGACGCCGGCGCCTCTGGACTCTGATCGGCCGGCCGCGTCGTTTCATCGACCCGGGATTTGAGATCGGCGGCCTTCTCGACAAGGCCGGCTGCAACGTTCGGGTCTGATGTTGTTTGGGCGAACTTCAAAAGCGTCGTCGCCTGACGCGTGAAATAGTTCCTGCTGATCACGGCGTTCCCCACGCAACTGCCCAGCCCGACTACTCCCGCTGAAATCTGGATTTAGTTCCGGGCAAATGTATGAACATAAGGGAACCCAAATGTGTCGCTGATGGAACCCGCCCATGTTTGAATGAGAGCGTGATCGCGGCGCTCGCGATCATTGATGCGTGACGGCCTCAGTGTCGCCGTGCTCGGCGATGAAGCTTCAGATCCTGGGGCTGAGCCGCAGGAGTAGGCCATGGTCGCTGATAAACTTGGATTGTTAACCGCCGCCTTCCTTCTATGCACGCCCGACGGCGTCCTGGCCCAAAGGACTGGCGGCGTGAGCGGCGGGATGTCCAGCGGCTTCGGCACTGGCGGGATGTCCAGTGGCTTTGGCGCTGGCGGGCTGTCCGGCGGCGGTGGGACTGGCGGGGTGGCCATCGGCATTGGGACCGGCGCGATGTCCGGCGGCGGCTTTGGGACTAGCGGGATGTCCATCGGCGTTGGCGGGGTGGCCGGCGGCGGTGGAACTGGCGGGCTGACCGGCGGCGATCTGCCTGGCGGGGTGGCCGGCGGCGGTGGGACCGGCGGGTTGGCCGGCGGCGGTGCGACTGGCGGGGTGGCGGGCATCGTTGCGACTGGTGGGGTGCCGAGCGGCGTCGGAAGCGGGGTGTCCGTCGGCGCGGTGCCCAGCGGTGTTGGAAGCGGCGTGTCCAGCGGCGTTGGAAGCGGGGTGTCCAGCGGCGTCGCGACTGGCGGGACGTCCAGTGGTGTTGCGACTGGCGGCGGCGTTCCGACTGGCGGGACGTCCAGCGGCGTTGCGACTGGCGGCGGCGTTCCGACTGGCGGGACGTCCAGCGGTGTTGCGACTGGCGGCGGCGTTAGCACGGTGCCCCGTTCGGTCGGGTCGGTCGCGGGTACCGTGACCGCTCTCCCAGGAGCTTCGGTGGTCGAAACGGGCAATTCGCAATTCCAGAATCCCATTGGAATTGGCCCAAACGCGCCCGCTGCTGTTCCAGGCGTCCCTGCGCAACCGGGAGGAAGCATAGGAGTCGGGCAGCCCACCCCACACTAGGTCAAAGCATCGCAAAGAGGCGATGCACCACGATGCGCGGTAGGCCCGGCCGCGCAATCCCCTCACGGCGTGCCAGCCCAGAGTCAAAAAACGGCCCCAGCACAGGGGGCTGTGCTGGGGCTGTCATTTCATCCGGATGCCAAAGGGACGGCCCCGCCATCCGGCAGTCCAGGGACAAGTCAACCCCGGGCGACATTGGTTCCAGGCACGCTCCCGTTTGCGTGCGGACCTTTGGGCGATCGCGCGCGTTGAACCGTTGAGACCGGGGCGACGACCCGGAGTTTCGGCTATGAGCAGTAGTATTCCCCTTCACCTTCAACGAAGGTTCGAGCAGCGGTGGGCCGCCAGATTTTTGTCGCCGACATCATCGGCCACGTTCCAAAAGCATCGCCTTGAAAGGCAGCCTCAACAGGCTGCGGCGCTCGGTAAAGGCAAAAGGAAAGCCCGCCCGCGGCAACCCACGGGCGCTTAGGCACGGGTGCCGCGCGCCCCGTTCCGCAGCGACATTGCTGGTTCAGTCGGCGCTGTCAGCGCTTCCCCTCGGCTCGCAATTTCTGTAAACTGAAAATATGAAGAAATCAATTTCCGTAAACAGAAAATCGAGGGGCCGGCCCAAGAAAAAGGGCGGGATTTTTCCGGTGACGGCAGTCAGGCTGCCGCCGGCGCTAAGTGCTGATGTCGATAAATGGGCCGGCTCACAGGCTGACGAGCCAACGCGCTCCGAAGCCATCCGCCGGCTGGTCGAGCTCGGGCTCACGGTCAAAACCGAACCGAAACAGCCCGCCGCCGCACGCGCAGATCGCGCGAAGGAACTGGCCACGAAGGCGATCGAGAAGATGATCGATCCCGCCGCGCCGCCAGAAGAGCGCGCCCAGCGCCGGCAGCGCCTCACCAAGGGGCCGCTGGAGTTTCGCGAGGATCGGGTCGATCTGCCGAAGGCGAAGAAATGATAAAGCAGTCTGACATCTATCGACAAAACGCCGATAACTGCATGCAGATGGCAGAAGCTGCGCAGGGTGAGCCGGCCTATAATCGGTACAAGCGAATGCAAGCCGCATGGCTCGCGTTGGCCGAAGAGCAGGATTGGCTGGACGGCGAGCAATCACCCGCTCCAGGTGATGGGCTGAAGGCGAAGCGGAAATGAACGCCAACCTTTTGCCCTCCGTTTTCACGATAGAGATCGGTGGTACGCCGACGCTGACATTCGAGGCTCAGAATCTGCGCGAGGCGAACGAGCTGTGCCATGAGAAATGGCTGAAGGACGATCTGGTAGAGGCCAAGTCCGACGGAGTTCCGTTGTGGGATGGGAAGGCAAAGCTCAGGGCGCGGACTGCACTGCCCGACGAGAGGGCGCTATTTGCCGAGGCCAAACACAACGATCAGCCGTCTGACGGACTGCTGCTGGTCTATCTTATCGAACTGGACGTCGGTGATACCGACGAGCAACCTGTCGATCCGGGCGCCTTTCCGCCGGCCCGATCCTGATTTACCCATTTGACAATTCCTCTCGCGCGGCTCTTTGGCGTGCGGATAATCGGGTTTGATCCGGCCATCGATCCGCGCTGATTTTCGCTGAATGACTGCACTTGTAATCCGCGCGTTTATTCGCGGTATCATGGCGCAAACGCCAAAAATGATTTGAAGGAGATTCTGATGCGCATTCTCACCTTGGCGATTTTGGCGATTGCAGGGATTTCGGCAGCGCCGTCGGCCCGCGCCCAGACTTACGATCCGGCCTATCCCGTCTGCCTGCAAATCTACCAAGGCTGGAACGACTATTACTTTGAATGCGCCTATACCTCGCTGGCACAGTGCAACATGTCAGCGTCGGGCCGCGCCGCCCAGTGCATCGTCAACCCGTATTACGGGGGACGTAAAACAGCGCCGCCGGCCTCGTCCCGGCGGCATCGCCGCGTCAGTCGAATTAATTCAGGGCATGGGGCGCAACGCTAAGGCAGAAACCGTCAACCGAGGCGGCCCTCGCAAACGATCCGCCTCACCTCTCGAAACAGGCCCCATATCGCCAGGCATAATCACGGGCGCACGGCGGGCGTGGCCTGGCGCCAGCGGGGCACTCGTTGCGAGCTTTGGTAGCGCCCCACCCGTCGATCACGCATGCGCCGCTGGACGTGCCGTGGCAACCGGGACCACAGGCATCTGCGGCATTGGCCGCGCCGAAAGTTGAGAGGCTAGCGGCGAACAGAACTGCCACGAACAGGTTCCTCATGTTTCCTCCATGGTTGAGCCCTGCCCCGGACAGACCATTGGAAGAGAAATGGGGCTTGGCCTCGGATTCGCAATTCCGCCGCCGGCACCGGCGGCGCGCCTTGCCGGGATGCGCCCAGGGACCACCGCCCTCATTGCTCGGGTTCTGGTTCCTCGCGGACGGGTTCGGCAGGCGGGAATACGCTCTCGTAGGCCGCGCGGGCCTCTCGAACCAAACGAGCCCGCTCGAGTTCGGCCTTCGGTATAAATCGTAGAACTTCACCCATGTGCACCCCAAGGCCGACGTTTTGCTTCGGCAGTAGATGCGAACATCATGCCAAGCATCCAGCCGCCGCCTCACCCGATGCCTGCGAGGACGGGGGACCATCGGTTGGGAACCCAGTGGAGAACTGACGGTTCTCCTTGCCAATCCCCGGCGCCCTCTGAGAATTCTTCGCATCTCCAATTAGGACGGAAACCATGACCGATGTCAGCTTAAGCGCGCTCGATGCCGAGATCGCGCGCCTCGAAAAGAAGATCAAGTTCGGCTCGATCGGCCAGGACATCGCCGACGAAGTTCTCGCCATCGCTCGCGCTACGCGATCGGCGCTGGATGCGATGGCCAAGCGCCTTGAGAGTCTCGCCTAAAGACTCGTTGCCGGTCAATTTCCGAAATCAGTGCACGAGGCTCCGGGATGGCAGGCGGCCACGCGAGCCTCGATCCCGGTAGCGACGATCGGCGGCCCCGGTATTATGGCGCAAACGCCACAAGCCATTTCTAGCGCAACTCCCAAATGGGCGGAACGCCCAGAGCCGAGATACTTCAAAGCAAGCCGTCTACACGTTGGGGCTTCTGCGTGCCGAACTGGCGGGGAAGTTGCTAGCCAACAAGACCGCTTTCCCTTCTCACAATCTCGGCATATCGATCGGCTTGGTTGGCAATCCTAACCCAGCTATGGCTGAGATTTCTAAGGACTTGGGCTGCGGCTTCGCTTTGCGGCAAACTCAGTAAACGGCGGCATTCCTGGGCCTGACGGCGGCAATATTCTGCGTTGTTCATACTTTCTCTTTTCACGCAACGGGTCGGTAACGTGCCGCTCATTTACTCATCAAATGACTGCCCGGTATGTTCACCTTTAAACATAACAAAATCAGTTTCCGCTCCGCAGAATTGCGCCACGATATCGAGCGGAGGGAAGCCCGGCGCGATGGCGGTCGGTTGCGATCTGAGGTGGCCGTAGGTCGGTCTCGAATTGCGGTGACGGTATTTCCAGTATTAAACCGGCAACTTCCGCTTCTGGTGTGCCCGGCCCTTGATTGCGGTTGCCTCGCTATGCCCCGCGATCACGCGCACCCCCTCGTCAATCCGGCTGGTCACGTTGTCCGCCGTGCAGCCCTGCAGGAAAGCGATGTCATTGTTGCGGCAAGCCGCCAGGATGCGGTCGCGCGCCGCCTGCATTTCCGGTGGGTAAGGCTCGCGTGGTACCGTGAGGTAGCCGAGCGAAAGACTCAAGTCGCCCGGGCCGATCTCGGCAAATCCCAGCCCCGGCACGCTGAGGATCTCTTCGCAATTGGCGACGCCTTCGGGGCTTTCCAGCTTCACCCCCAGCAACAGTTCACCTTTCGGATTAAGCGGCCAGGGATCGCAGCGCTCCAGATATTCCTCGGTCGACAGGCCCCAGACCGGCGCCGCCGTGGTCTCTGATCCGCGCCCCCGCGTGCCGATGCCGAGCCACTTGCGACCGGCGGTATCGATCCCGCCGTCCTTCGCCCATGTCGCTCCCTCCATCCGTGCCATCGGCGAGGGGATTTTGGGATCGACGCCAATGGTGTTGTGCGGATAGCGGCAGGATTCCACGAAGGCTCGCACCGCGTCGGCGGTTTCCGCCTGGCACAGCAGGATGCCATGCACCCCGCGGCCCAGGATCTGGCGGAACTGCCAGGCATTGTAGCGCACATGCGCAGCGTCTAGTCCATTCACCGGTGCCTCGACGATTATCGCCGGCGTGCGGTGTCCCGACCTGGTCGGTCCCGCATCGACCATGCCGCGCATGTACTCGGCAAGACCGGTCATGTCGAACGAGCCGTGCTCCATGCCGACATTCATGTAGTCGGCCCAGGTCGCAGCATCGATGCGGCCCTGCGCATGGGTCAGCACATGGCCACTGTGCGGACCGTCATAATAGATCGCCTGATCCTGCTCCAACAGTTCGACGCAGCGACTGATCCGCTTACGCATGAAAGCTCTACTCCGACAGTTTCTGGCGATGCCGGAGCAAGGCTAGCATGGTGCCGCGCCACCGCGCGATAGGCGCATGGCCTGGCATGTTCAAGCTTCTGTCTTGGAACGTCCCCGCGGGCAATCGACGCCGACCCTTGGCGGAATTTTTCGCATGATTTGCGTGATCGCGCTGCTGGAACAGATGACGCTACAGCGTCGTCTCAACCTGCCGCGGCCTCTCGGTGGCCGGCGGCTTGAAGGCCGGATTGAGCTTGGCCG
>Ga0185299_10000894_pt1 | contig 68963 bp, 61 predicted proteins | sample PaiPotPPA55metaG_FD_128002 | JGI IMG/M metagenome (GOLD analysis project Ga0185299, IMG submission 128002) | Iron sulfur acid spring bacterial and archeal communities from Banff, Canada, to study Microbial Dark Matter (Phase II) - Paint Pots PPA... ... | reverse complement strand
GGCCGCAAGTCCGGCACTGTGGCGTCCTTCCAATATTCGAACGCGCTTAAGACCGCTCATATTACCTGGGACGCGGCATCGCTGGATAAGTGGCTAGCCGATCCGGAAAAGTTTGTCCCTGATAGCGACATGGCGTTCCAGTTAGTAAGGGCCGAGGAGCGGACCGATATCATCGCCTACCTGAAGCAAGTTTCTGGGAAATAGAGTACCTAGGGGACCTGAGCAGCGTTCTTTACATCAATGCTATCGAGTGCCTTGTTCTTGGAACTGGCGACGCCAATCACCATAAATACCAGAGATTCGCTACTGGTATTCTCGAACGAATGAATCTCGTTGAGTTGTATCGGGACAGCATCTCCGCTGCGAATGCCGGCCGTTTCTTCTCGCATCCCCTGGCTGGAGATTTTCACCACGCCCTGACCGTTCATTACGTAATAAATCTCGGCGACTTCGGTGTGGCGATGCGGGCCAATCGAGGCGCCCGGTGCCAGGGAGGCATGATCCACATATGCCCAATCGCTCAGGAAAATGGCCGGCTCCAGTGCGCGCCGGTATCGCACTGTCCCTTTTCCGCCGTTCATGCTCTTCACGGGTAAAAGCAATTGCTCCGACAGAATCATCGTCATGAAAACCGGTATCGGATCGAGAGGCGCTCCCACGCGGCCGTCGTGAAGATCGAAGTTGTCATACTTACCTTTGAGCGCGGACACATTGATATTCATCCATTCCACCGGCCGGTCGGAGGCATTGTAGATCGCGTGTGAATGGCCCATGCGGCAAGGCGCGCCGGCGGGTCCCTTCAATAGGGAAGTACGGCCGTCGATCGTAAACTGTGCCTCGCCGTCAAGGATGACAAACATCTCCTCGCATTGGTTGTGGAAGTGCGCACCGATCCCGCTCTTCGGTTCGAGGACGCCGCGGTGCAGGAACAGCAGATTGGTATCGAGAGCATGACTATCGAAGAGTTGCATGTATTTCATTTGTCCCGGCCCCGCGTGGACCGCCTGATGGGTGGTGTATTTAGCCGGATCAGCGTGTGCTATCCGCTGGGCCAACGGCTCGGCAGCCCGAACTGGCATCGCGCAAACGAGAGCGATTGCCCCAAGACGCCCAATGCAGGTTCTCATGATTATGCCTCCGCTACGGTAAATTGAGAAGGGCATAATTCCCGTCTCCAGACTAGCTCCCAGGAGTTTACGCGCGTTTGAGGGGTGAAGTCAACGAGAGGCTTGACACCGAGAGGCTTGACGCGAGAGGTTCGACGTTTGTCAGGAGTCGCTGTCGATATTTGACCTCCCCGGTCGGGTTCGATGTCTGATCAAGTGTTCGTCAGGAGCCAAGCTTAAAGTAGTGAAAGATGGGCCAGACTGTATAACTTGGACGCACCCCAATGAGGTGAACTTCGAACTACTGGAGTTTCTTGGACAAAAGGCAGGTAAACAAGTAGCCTGAACAACTCGGTCGAGGCTCGATTGCCGCGTGAAAGACTCAGGATACCAGCGCATACTGAGATAGGACGTGCCTACATCGCCAGAAATGCCGAGTCTTTGGCGGCCATTGCGTACGCCTGCTTTCCGTAATCTGCTGATCGCCGACATCGTGTCCGACATCGGCACATTCATGCAGAGCGTGGGCGCCGCGTGGCTGATGGTTTCGCTTAACGCCGGGCCCATGTACGTGGCCCTCACGCAAACCGCGTCGGCTTTGCCCTTCTTCGTTTTCGCGCTTCCCGCCGGCGCCCTCGGCGACATTGTCGATCGCCGCAAACTGATCCTCTACACCGAATTCTGGATGGCGATCGTTGCCCTTGCACTTACCGTATTAGCAATGACCGGGTTCATTTCTCCCTTGACGGTGCTAGTTCTGACCTTTGCGCTGTCTGCGGGCGATGCGTTCGAGACGCCTACTTGGCGCGCCCTGCTGCCAGAACTCGTTTCGAAAGAGGATCTGTCCGCAGCCTCGGCTCTTAACGGGATCGAATTCAACTTTGCGCGCGCGATCGGACCTGGTCTTGCCGGCCTGGTCATCGCCGCGGCAGGCGTTGGCACGGCTTTCCTGCTAAACACTGTTTCGTTCATCGGGGTTATTTTCGTCGTTGCACGTTGGAAGCGAGCGACGCACAAGCGAAGCACTCCGCCAGAAACCGTAAAGGGGGCGACCATAGCGGCCATCCGCTACGTTCGCTACTCACCGCCTATTAGCACTTTGCTGGCTCGCTCGGGACTGGTGATGTTCTTCGCGAGCGGGCTTCTCGCTCTTTTGCCTTCGCTCGCTCATATCGTGAAGAACGAACCGACTGTTTACGGAGTCTTGCTGGGATGCTTTGGGCTAGGTGCTGTCTTTGGCGCTCTCATAATGCAGCGTGCGCGGGCGCGTTGGCCGACCGAAGTCGTGGTCTCCGCCGGTGTCACCATCTTTGGGCTTACCTCGTTGGCCGCAAGTATGGTGCGGTCTTTGCCAGCGCTGAGTGCCGTCATGATAGTTGCAGGCTCTGCTTGGATCGTTTTCATTTCAATTTTCAATGTGCTGGTTATCAACCACACCCCTGACTGGGTGCGTGCGCGTGTGCTTGCTATCTCCACTTTGATTTTCCAGGGAGCAATCGCGGCCGGAAGCGTCGCCTGGGGCGCCGTCGCCGCGCGTTTCGGGATTGGTGCTGCACTGCTGTATGCCGGCGCTGGGACCCTTGCCACGACAGCCTTGGCTTTATTCTTGCGTCTTCCGGACGCTGCCGTCGATCTAGCATCGTGGAGTCACTGGCGATCGCCCGCTACCGGGACCGGCGCTCTGCCGGCAGACGACGACTTTGGCCCTGTGCTGGTGACCGTCGAATATCAAGTCACGTCCGAGGAGGCCGCGGAATTTCTCAAGGCGGTTCGTCAACACAAACGGATTCGGCGACGCGACGGTGCGCGAAGGTGGGATATCTTCCGCGACATGGAAAATGCAGATCGGTACGTCGAAACGTTCATCGTGGCCTCATGGGCCGAACATCTCCGCCAACACGAACGCTTGACGCGCGCCGACCGCGAGACAGAAGAGCGAGTACAGCGATACGTCCATTCTGAGCCGAAAGTACGCCACCTGATTTCAGTTGCGACCACGATGCCGTGATAGGTTGGTTGCGGCGGCCCGCAACCGCGCCGATCTATGTGCCTTTACCCAAATATGTGCCTTTACCCAAATGTGTCATCTGCACACAACGCTCTGTGCGGAAGACTCTTCATTGACTAAGTTCCCCCGGGGATCAACAATCACCAGATCTCCCTGCAGAGACTGTTCCACAAATCTCCGCAGAGCGGTTTCGGCTTGTTCGCGAGTGTACCCCCGTAGCTGCATCGGAGTCGTACCATCCAGGTACCACCGATAGAGCCCGTTCTCATCAAGCTTCAGCTGCCAAGTCCAAGTAATTGCACTCTTAAGCGAAGCTACGGCCAAGGGGAGGGATTGGCTTGGTGTCATTTTCATTTCTCAGGTCCAAATCTTATCATAACGCGGGCGCCTGTCACGGTTGCGAAGAATTTATTCGCGAAAGTTTCACAGGAGCGTAACAAGCCAGGCGCATACTCTCACTTGCCAAGCCAGCATGCCATGGCAATCGATATCGGAGGAAAAATGTCAAATCGAGCCCAGCAATTCCTGATCACTGTTGCAACCTACATGACGGTCGCCGGCGCGTCTGTTCTACTCGTCTCTCCCGTGCGCGCGGCCTCTTTTACCACTGCAGTCTTCGTCACCGGCAGTGCAGTCGGAGCCAGTCAGCCAGACTCCGTCACGTTTGGCAACAATTCACTTTGGGTTGAGTATGGCAACGGGGCGAGTTCCACCGGAGGTTCCGGAAGCAGCACTATCGTGCAATACAACCTAGCTGGTTCCGTTCTTCACATTTACAGCATCGCCGGATCTGTGGATGGCCTCAAATTCGATCCGAATACGGGCCAAATATGGGCCTTGCAGAATCAAGATGCCAATTCCACGCTGACGATCATCAATCCCCTTACCGCGACAACCAGCACCCTAACTTATGGCTCTATATATATAACTCCATGTCTGGCACACGTGGACTCGACGACGTTGTGTTTAGCGGCAACCAAGTTTTCATGAGCGTAACTAACCCGGGGAGCGGAACGGATCCGGTGGTTGTTCAGCTCACAAACCTAGCCTCCCCCCTTCTGCAAAGCGCGGTTCTTGCCTCGGGCGCCACCGGGACGAATCTGGCAACGGGCCAGCCTGGCCCCATCCCTGCCACGGACCCGGATTCGCTTAAGTCGGGGCCGAACGGTTCCTTGGTCTTGAGCGGAGAAGCGGATCAAGCTCTCATGTTCATCAATAGTCCGGGGCAAGCCGGTCAATCGGTTAGCTTCTTGAACCTCTTGAATGCGGCCGGTGCACCCGCGGGTTCTCCGGACGACGCGATATTCCCGACTGCAGCTTAGGGAACGTTCTATGTAGCCGACACCGGCGCCAACACGATCTACGCGATCACCGCCTCCGGGCTCGTTCCAAACACATCGCTATACGCCGACGTAGGAAATGCCTTCAACAGTGTCAACATGAGCACTGGTGCGCTCACGCCGATTTTCACTGGTGTGAGCCCGCACGGAATGGACTTCGTGGTCGCGACTCCTGAACCAGGTGCCCTGGGTTTATGCTCTATCGGTTTGCTCTTCTGGTTCATGCGGAGCCGCCGGCGTCGCGGCGAGCTCAAGAGTATCGGTTGATGCTCTCTTAGCTTTCGACTTTCCAGATGCTGACGATTATCTCGTCGATCTTCTTGATTTTGCCATTCGCAAATGTGAACCACTGTACACCGCGAACACTATAAGCCTGCCCAGTTGACTTGAGAACACCGCTCTCCCGCACCAGCACAGCCACGTGCTCACCCTGGGCGATCATGCTCTCGATTTCAGGTTTTTGGCTGCCCAGCAGCGCGAAGTTTTTCTTGGTCGCGGCGACAACCTCGTCGCGGCCTCGCCATGTTCCATCCAGAGGGCTAAATCCGCAAATGGTAAGTTCCACGTCATCCGTAATCAACTCACCGAACGCGCTGAAGTTGCCTTGGATGACTGCGTCAAAGGCCGCATGCAGAACAGTATGGGGGTTTGTGATGTCTTCCGTCGCCGCACTTTTCGTCGTCTGCAGAAGCCTGTCGTGATATTTGCGGTCCATGGGAATAAGGTAATACACTGGCCAAAGTTCAGTGGGCCGAGCCCTTACTGGCAGGCCAACCATGCAGCCACTGATTTACCGCTTCGGCGCGTACCCCACCGTCAACGAAACCATGACGCTGCGCCCCGGCAGTAAGTTTAACTGATCCAGCGCGTTCGGCGCGAAGGGCACGGTCGCCGTTGCAGCCGTGAAGGGCGTTACACCGACGACGTTATGGCTGTTCAGGAGATTGTTGACAGCCAGCCCCAGTTTACTTCCGCGCAACCACGACGAATTCTTAACAGTGTAATTGACGAACACGTTAGTGACGTCGAAAGGATTGATCGAGATCGCCTGATCCACTGGATAAGGAACCGATATTCCGTTGATCAGGTAATTTAGCGAGCCGTTATCGTTGTACATCGGCCCGACACGCTTGTTGAAGATACCCACGTCCCAGTTTCTTAGCTGCCAGAAGAGGCCCGCTGCCTCCGTGTTCTTGGGCGTATTCGCCACCCACAGCCCCCCGTTGGGAAAATTTCGGCCGGTTTGATATTTCGCGGAGCCCACCGATCCGTTGAGGTACAGGCTCAGTCCATGGCCGATCAGGATGTTGCTCTCCCCTTCGATCCCCTTCGTATTCGAGGGGCCAGTCGCAACAAAAACATTTTCAGTGCTGATTGGATCGAGGTATGAATCGTAGCCATTCTGGAAATGAACGTAATAGGCGTCGACGTCCAGCGTCCATCGGTTAAATTTCACTACCGACCCGGTCTGATAGGTTTTGGCCAACGTGGGCTTCGGAGGCGTCAAGACCACTCCGTTTTTCACGTCGAATACGTTGCTGGGCGGAATGACGCTGCCCTCGGCGAACTGAGCGTAGACCGACCAGTTTCTCCACGCCCGGTAACGGGCCGTGATTGTTGGCAGCCAATTGTTGTAATCGATGCTGTGCGTCGTGAACGCCCCACCTCCGACGCAGATGGGAGCCCCGGTGGCGGGATCAATCGCTGCCACTCCACCCAGACAACCAACCGTCTTGCCGTTGTCCTGATACTGATTCAAAGTCATCTTGTAGTTGGCGTCCTTGATACCGGCTGTGATCACCAGTTTCTGCGTCGGTCTCCATTCGAATTCGGCAAACGGCTGAAAAGTTTGCGTAATGAAGTGCTCGTGGAAGTTGCCGAGCGGCGTATCCGCCCAGGTCAAGATATTGGACGGAACCTGGTAGCGGTCTGTATATGCCCAGTCGTACCAAATGCCAGTGCGGAATACTCCCCATTTGGATTCCTTCGTCAAAATCGCAGTGTCGCCGGCGTGGCGATATCCGTTCAGTTTATCAACGCCGCTAGGCTTCGCCGTGCTGATGTTGACGGTGGGGCCGTTCTGATAGTTCTGTTTGTTCCAATACCGGGTTGTGAATGCCTTGGTGTCAAACCTCCACCCATCGCCCAGATCCGAGTTGAAATCGACATATTCAAAATCCGTCTGTACGTGGTAAAAGTTGTAGCCATAGTAGTAGGGATTCGGAGCCGTCGCCGTGCCAGGATCGCCGCTCAAGAGAAAGGTATCTCCAAATTGCGCGACCTGAGCGCGTGTCGGATTCGTTGTGTTCGGTGTGTTGTTCCAGATATCCACCAGCCCGCCGTAAACGGTGACGGCGGTCTTTTCGGAAAACCTGTATTGATACTTGCCGGAACCCGCGTCACGCTTTTGACGGTTGAAGGTCTGGTATCCGTCCGACAGCAGTTGGTGAACGTCCAACAGCAAACTGTTCTTGTTGCCTGGGCCAAACTGTCCTGAGTCGTAGTCCAATTGAAGCAAACGCGTGTTAAACGAGCCGTAAGCGGCGGTTACACGGATATCCTGGCTCGGCTGCAGGTCCGGGGACAGAAGATTGATCGATCCTCCGAAATTGGTGGGGCCGAACGTCGACGCTTGACCTGGGCTACGATCGAAATCCACTCCGCCCAGCCATTGGGCAGGAAAATTCGCCCACGAGTGGTGCGTCGGACTGTTGGTGTCTTCGAAGGGAATGCCGTCAAAGGTCATGGTGTATTGGCCATCCTGGAAGCCGCGGAAATACGTTTTGCCCTGGCCCAGGCCGACTCCGTTGGGATTCAGACTAAACGTACCCGGCGCCATATTCAGGATCTCAGCGAAATCAGAGACCGGCGACGTGAAGTTTCTGATGAACGCTCCAGTGATCTCCGTTTTAGCCGAAGTCGCATCCAGCGTGTTGCCGGCCGGCGCGAGCTGCGCCGCAACAGAAGTAGTCTCGGTAACAGTGACGGCCTGATTCACAGACGCAACGCTCAACGGAATTGAGATATCTTCCGTGCCGTTGGCCGCAAGCAGGATACCGGAGCGAGTGCTCCTGGCGAAACCCGCCGCCCCCGCCTCCACCGTGTACGCCCCGCTCGGAAGCCCGCTGGGCGAAAAATGACCGTCGGAATCGGTCGTTACCGTGCGGGTCAAGCCGGTTGCCTCGTTCTTCAAGACCACCGTCGCGCCCTGAATCGCCTTGCCCGTCTGATCGAGGACTGAACCGGCCAGAGTCGCCGCGCTGGCGTCCTGCTGGCCTCGCAGCGGCGTCCATCCGGTGGCACAAAAAAGCAAGCCCACACTCACGGCGAATACACGACTCCACTGGTTCCTGACGCCCATGCCAGTTCCTCCCCAAAAATAAATTTGTGCAACGAGGTTAATAGCCTAACTGTCGAACATGACGATGGCATGTCAAGTTCGTTAAAACACGGCGACTACCGCGACGGGTTTAATGTCACGCGTTCGTCATCAGTCAGTCGCGCCGTTGAAACAATTGACTGCTAGCGTGAATGACTATGCTTGGTCTCGAAAAATCACTGGGTGCGCTGGCAGTGGTCGCGCTCGCGGGCTCTGTCTTTGCCCAATCGACTTTTCCCGGATTCACATCCGGCAATATCGCCGTGACTCGCAGCGTCTACACCGGCGACGCTACAACCGTATCGATCAGTCAGGCGCTGCCTCCGGTCTGCCCCGCGACCGCGGCCTGCGGCACTGGGAGAGCTACCGACAATGGCGCCTATGCATCGCTTAACAGTAATAGCAACGTGTTCAACAATAATAAGGTCGACGGCAGCTTCGGAATCACCTCGCCGATTTTTGTTGATCAACTCACGCCCACCGGCACTTTAGTCAACACGCTCGCCGTTCCCCCCAACATGTTGACCACCAGCTTCAGCTCGAAGTCCGAGTTGGCCATAAATCTTTCCGGGGACGGCTCCGCGCTGACTCTGGTCGGCTACATCGCGCCGCCCAACACGATCGACGTCTCGAATTCGAACTCGCCAGGCGTCTACGATCCCACCAATCCCGCGGGTGGAAGTTATTTCCGCGCCGTCCTCCAGATTGGAGCGAACGGCGCGATGGAGGTGACCCCGACCAACGCTTATAGCGGCAACAACGGACGTGCGGCCATCCTTGCCAATGGTCTGTACTATCTCGCCGGCAATGATAACAACGGATCGGGAACACCTGCCACGATCGTAACGTCCACGGGCGTCGAAATGGCCACTCCCGGACAATCGGCTACGACCGCTCCTACCATGGTCGGCACCTTCTCTGTCAGCCAGTACAACGATCCTGCAACTGGCAAACCCTACCCTGCCGACAAACTCGGCAAAGACAATAATTTTCGCGGCCTGACCATCTTCAACAACACGCTCTACGTCACCAAGGGGAGCGGAAGCAACGGCTTCAATACCGTGTATCAAGTAGGAACGGCGGGTTCACTGCCGACCCTGGCAACGGCCGAGAATACTCCGATCACGGTTCTGCCGGGATTCCCCACGGTCCCTGCCAAGAATGCCGACGTGACTTACATCTTTCCCTTCGGCATCTGGTTCGCTAATGCAACCACGTTGTATGTCGGCGATGAAGGCGATGGCGTTGTAGCTGACGCGGCCACTTCCACCAAGGCAGGCTTGCAAAAGTGGAGCTTGGTCAACGGCTCCTGGCAGCTCGATTACGTTTTGCAGAAAGGGTTGAATTTAGGCACGCCTTATTCGGTTCCCAACTATCCGGCCGCGCTCAATCCCGCGACCGCCGGTTTGCGCAATATCACCGGCAAGGTAAATGGCGATGGCACAGTGACTGTTTGGGGTGTCACGTCGACTGTCAGCGCCAATGGCGATCAGGGCGCCGATCCGAATAAGCTGGTGATGATTAATGACGTTCTCGCTAACGCCACCGCCTCCGCTGCAGCGAACGAACAATTCACCGTCGTCAAAAGCGCCGTCGCGGGCGAAGTGCTTCGTGGCGTTGCCTTGGCGCCTACCGCCCCCTCCACCATGTTGAATTCGCCTTTGATTCTTTCCGCCGCCAGCCCGAGCGTCCAGACCGTCGCGCCCGGCTCGTTGGTCTCCGCAAACGGTCAAAATCTGGCCGCGGGATATCCTGGACCTATCTTCGGAATTCTGCCCAATGTTTTGGACGGCACTTCCGTATCGATTGTCGACTCCGCCGGCAACACCACCATTGCTCCGCTGTTTTACGTCTCTCCGAGCGAGCTCGATTTTGAGATCCCTGCCACTGTTGCGACTGGACCCGCAAAAGTAGTTGTCGCCAACGATGGCGCCAGTCAGACCGCGGCAAATGTCCAGATCGCGGCAGTCGCCCCCGCTTTGTTCACGTTTAATAACTCCGGCTTGGCAGCCTCCTACGCGGTGCGCGTTTCGACGGGAGGTACCCAAACAATCCAACAGGTCTACTCGCAGGACAACACAGGTCGGATCTCGCCCGTGGCGATCAATCTTGGCTCGTCAACCGATCAGGTTTATCTGATTCTCTACGGCACGGGGTTTGACACAGCCGGCACTTCCAACGTTTCGGTGACCGTGAATGGCGTAACCGCTCCCGTACTCTACGCAGGTAGCGCAGGATCTCCCGGTTTGGACCAGGTCAACATTCTCCTTCCCCCGTCGCTTTCCGGAACAGGGAATGTGAACGTGCAAATGGCCGCCGGGGGGATCGCCGCGAATTCAGTTCAGATCACGATTCAATAGCGCGTGGCGCACACACTCTTAGAGTGCATGGCTACTGCTGTTGTTGCTCGGCTTCGTTTGCGGCGGCGATGGCTGCAGCTTCCCACTCGCCAGGGACCGCCGAAATTTCACTTTCAGGCGGAGGCGGAGCTTTCGACGGCGACACTTGAACCGATACGGTGAGTTGGCTCTCGGTAGTTCCCTTGAAAACCCCCTTGGTGGGCGGCACGTCGGCATAATCCCGCCCGATGGCAGTGCGAATGTGACGGCTGCCGGCTAGCACGTTGTTGGTCGGATCGAACCCCACCCAACCCAAGCCCGGCAGCAGCGCTTCAATCCATGCGTGCGTCGCGCCCTCGGGCGACCGGTCCCGCTGTTCGGAGCGTGGGTACATGTAACCACTTACGTACCGGCACGGAATTTTCACATGCCTCACCAGCGCGGTCATGATGTGAGCAAAATCCTGGCAGACGCCTTTGCGCGCTTCGATGGCATGATCGATGGGCGAATCGACGCGGGTAGATTTAGGCGCGTACTCGAACCACTCATAAACAGCGACGTTCAACTCGCGCAGAAACGTGAGCGGATCATCGCGGCGGCCAACGCGGAGCGGTTCGACTAAGCTCAAGAGGCCCTCGCCAGGTTGGGCGAAGGTGCTGGGCATCAGCATTTCCCAGTAATCGCCGGCCGCCACCTCGGCATCGAGCGCATCCCAAGATTCGGGCGTGAGAGCGTGGGGGAGTTCCGGCGGCGGCTCGATTTCCACCAGTGCGTCGGCCACGATCCGCAGCTCTAGATGTTTGGCGGGAACGTTGAAATGATGGATGCTGTTGCCGAGATAATCGCGGTACATGTGGATGCGTGTCTTGGGATCGACGAAGAGCTGGAAAGACAGGCAGCGCTGCTCGGCTTCGGTGCGCGGATGCATGCGGACCTCCATCAAGCTCTCGCTGACGGGCGAAGTATAGCGGAACCGGGTGAGATGACGGATGGAATAGAACATGACTATTTCAATAACCTTCTAGGCCTCCAGTGCCGCCTCGATGGGATACGAAACATAAGTCTGGTACATGGCGCCGTGGACCTGGCCGCATTGGCGGAGGATGCCGTCGAGATAGGTATCGAGACCGCCGGCCATGATCTCATCTATCTGGCCGTACCGCAGCGTGGCGCGCAAACGCCCGGAAATCCGTTCCACATGCGAGGAACGACGGCTGCCGACTTCGCGGCCGATTTCTTTGATGGCGGCTTCCAGCGCCTCCGCCGAGAACCGAATGGAATGCGGAAAACTCTGATGCAGAACCAGGAATTCGGCGATGCGATCGGGTTTGATCTGAGCAGTGTAAGCTTTGCAGTAGGCTTCAAACGCGGTGCAGGAGCGCAGCAGCCCGATCCATTCCAGGTAAGCACGCTCGGACTCCAAATGATCCGGGTGATGAAACGCGTGGAAATGCACGCTGACCAGAATCGACAGGCACACGGCCCGCTCCAAGAATCGGCCGGCTTGAATGAACTGCCAACCCTCACCGTGGGTCATAGTGGAATCGGTAATGCCTTGAAACAGGTGTGCACCCTCCTTGATGGAGTGAAGGAACTCGCCCGCGCCCCACACGTCTTGCCCGCTCGAATTCCGAACCGCATGAAACAGGCGGTTGAGCTGCTCCCACATCTCGGACGTGATCTGTTCGCGGACCTGACGGGCATTTTCGCGGGCACCCATGATGCTGGTTACGATGGACGCGCGTTCGGAGGTGTCTTGCAACAAGGACTGAACCGATGACTCGCCGACCACGCTGTCGGCTGCCGCGGATTCGACGCCCAACGAGCGCGCTAGTCGCACCCAATTTCGGCTGTCCGAACCGGCGCCGCGTTCCAGCATGAGATCGAGCTGAACTTGGATGACGCGCGCGGTATGCTCGGCGCGTTCGAGATACCGGCTCATCCAATACAAACTGTCGCCAACGCGGGAAAGCATAGATCTAGCTGAGCACCCACGTATCCTTACTTCCGCCGCCTTGCGACGAATTCACCACCAGAGAGCCTTTTCGCAATGCGACCCGGGTGAGTCCGCCGGGCACGATCGAGACCTTGTCGCCGAAGAGGATATAGGGTCGAAGATCGACGTGCCGCGTTTGCACAGCGCCATCGAGAAAGCAGGGAGCGCGCGATAGATGAATGGTGGGCTGGGCGATATAATTGCGCGGATCGGCTTCGATGCGGCGGCGGAACTCCTCGCGCTGCTCGGCGCTACTGTGCGGGCCGATCAGCATGCCGTAACCGCCGGATTCGCCGACTGCCTTTACGACGTACTTTTCGAGTTGGCCGAGTACGTGGAGGCGTTGCGGCGTATCGGACATCAAAAACGTCTCGACGTTGGCGAGCACCGGATCTTCGCCGAGATAGTAGCGGATGATGGCCGGAACATAGGCATACAAAGCCTTGTCGTCGGCGACACCAGTGCCGAGCGCATTAGCCAGGCTAACGTTTCCGGCGCGATAGGCGTTGAAGAGACCAGGTACGCCGAGCCCGGAATCGTGCCGGAAGGCCAAGGGGTCGACGAAATCGTCGTCGATGCGGCGGTAGATCACGTCCACGCGCCGGAGTCCCGCCGTAGTGCGCATGTAAACGTAGTTATCGTGCGCGACCAGATCACGGCCCTCGACTAATTCGATGCCCATTTGACGCGCCAGAAAGGCGTGCTCGAAGTAGGCGGAATTGAAAACGCCGGGCGTCAGAAGCACGATGGTTGGTTCGACAGTTCCCGGCGGAGCCAGCGAGCGGAGGGTGGAAAGCAGGAGTTGGCTATAGTGCTCGATGGGCTGTACGCCGCATTTGCGGAACAATTCCGGGAACAGCCGCTTCATCACCTCGCGGCTGACGAGCATGTAAGAAACGCCGCTGGGCACGCGGAGGTTATCTTCGAGCACGACAAATTCGCCCGAAGGCATGCGGATGAGGTCGGAACCAGCGACGGTGACGTAGGCGTCTTTGCGGACATGAAGCCCGCGCATCTGCCGGCGGAAATGTTTGCAGCTATAGACGATCTCGCGGGGCACGATGCCGTCGTTGAGAATTTTGCCGTCGTGATAAACGTCCTTCAAGAAGAGGTTGAGGGCTGTGATTCTCTGTTCCAGACCGCGCTCGATGCAGGTCCATTCCTGGTTCGTAATGATACGCGGAAGCAGATCGTTGGGGAAAATCCGCTCGGTTCCTTCGTCGCGGCCGTAGACGGTAAACGTTATGCCCTGGTGAAGAAACGAGAGATCCGCCACCTGCTGGCGCCGTCGCAATTCCTCCGGAGGCAGTCCCAACAGGGCCTGATACAGATGCTGGTAGTGAGGCCGGATGGCGCCGCTCGAATCGGCCATCTCGTCATAGGCGTCGTCGAGTTCGTAACGTTCGAACGGAGGCGGAAGCGTATTCTTGCTGGCGGCAGCTGCCATGAACCTCCTCCCTGGAAGACTTCGACGAGGAAGTGGACTGGCTTGATAAGTGTATCATCTTGGTCGCGGTGGGCGCGTCGTATCCTATGAAGACATTGCCCGTCGGCGATCACCGGTTGGATGGCGGCGGCGAGGCGCGGATGGCGCGTTCAAACGCCCAGGCGCGAATGTGATTGATCTGCTCCTTCATGGTTCTCGAGAGCGGGACTTGTTTGGCTGCGATGCTGATCAGATCCTGCTCGGTGACATCGCGGTCGGCGAGCCGGGCCTGTGTGAGGGCCGAGATAACGCACTGCTCGATCTCCGCGCCAGTCCAGCCATTCGTAAACTGGGTCATCTGTTTAAAATCGAATGCGGTGGAGTCCACACCACGCCGGCTGAGATGGATCTTGAAAATGTCGATCTGTTCGTCGTGCAGCGGCAGATCGACGAAAAACACCTCGTCGAAGCGGCCCTTGCGAATCATTTCGGCGGGCAAAAGATCGATCCGGTTGGCGGTGGCGGCGACGAAGAGTCCGCGGGTCTTCTCCTGCATCCAGGTGAGGAAAAACGCGAAGATCCGGCCCTGCTCGCCGCTGGAATCGGTGGATGTAATGCCCATCTCGATCTCGTCGAACCAGAGAACCGCCGGCGCCATTTCTTCCATCATCCGGCACGCTTGTACAAAAGCGCCTTCGGCCTTACCGTGGCGTCCCGAAAAGATCTCGACCATGTCGACGCGATACAGCGGGAGCTGAAAACAGGAGGCGATGGCTTTGACGGAAAGACTCTTCCCACACCCGGGGATGCCCATCAAGAGAACCCCTTTGGGCATGATCTCTTCGGACACGTTATCGCGCAGATGGAAGAGCTTGCGGCGTTCCAGGAGCCATTTCTTGAGACCCGCTAAGCCACCAATTTCGCCCAGCTCCGCGCCGTCGGCGACGTACTCGATGACGCCGGTGCGATTGATCAACAGCCGTTTTTCGGTGAGCAAGGCGGGCAGGGACTCGGGGCCGAGAGCACGATTAGCCGCCAGGGCGCGCCGCAGTGCGTAGCGGGCTTCGTCCAGCGTCAGTCCCTGCAGGGCTCGCGCGAATTGGTCCAGGATACCCTCGTTAGCTTCGCTGTTTTGAGGATACGGCTGGCTTTCCCGAATCTCGTCGCGCAGAAAATCAACCAACTCCACCAGGTCGGGAGGCCTCAGCTCAAGAAACATCACGCTGCGCTCGATCTCCTCCGGAATGTATTTGACCGGCGAGGTGATGATTACGAACTTTTGCCGGTCGAGACAAGTCTCGTAGAGATCTCGCAGGCGGCGTCTGATCTCGGCGGATTCCCGTAGCGGCTCATGAAAATCCTTGAGGTGGAAGATGGCAGGGGCGTTGTACGCGATGATGTGGTCGAGAACTCCGCGAGGGGTTTCGGTGCCGGGTTCAATTGAGTCGTCGCCGCGGCGCATCCCCTCCGTGAGGCTCCAGGTCCAAACAGGCACCTGGCCGGAGGCAAGCAGATTCGCCGACACCTCGGCCAGCACTCTTGCGATGCGTTGTTCTTCGGCTGAGCGAACGTACGTCAGGGGCCGGCCGGATCCGAAGACTTCGCGAATCAGTGTAGCCGCGCGGCTCTCAGGTTTAGATTTATGTGGTGTCGTAATCTTGGCCGCCATTTTCGGCGTTCTCTCCTATTCCATTGTGGACGAATAACCGCCAGGAGTTGAACTACCAGGGTCCGAGCCGGGCTTCATGGATAGCGACACCACGCGCCGACAGCTCGTCCAGCAAGCTCGTTACCGAAGGAGATGGTTCGCCGTCCCCCGCTACGACGACCGCCCATTCTAAGTTCTCCCGGAATTCTTGGGAGATGATGTGCCATCGATCGAGAAATGGCGGCGTTGTCGTTCCGATCTGAATGAGCGACCAGTGTCGAACGAGTGCGAGTGCAGTCTCTCGATCAGGCAATGGACCGCGCACGATGAAATGATTGTCGCCATGCACCAGAAGGCCACTTCGCATGCTTTCATTTGTAATACACTCGTGGACATGCGCAGACTTTTTCTTGTAATCGGGCTTGCTGGAGTATTTGTTTTGGGGCTCACGGCCCAGGACCGGGACCCGGATCGCGCCGTCAAAGGCGCTGGTCTTCCCCAAGGCTGGAACGTGCGGCCGGATCGAGGGACAGCGGACCAGATCAAGCTCGCGATCACCGGCGACGTGTACCACTTCGCGATGGGGCCCGCCGGAACCTTCTACCGCAGCGACTGGACGAAATCCGGTAATTATCAATTTTCGGCGCGTCTGACCCAGACCAAAGCACCCACGCATCCGATCTCGTATGGACTGATGATTGGCGGAAGCGATCTGGCGGGCGCCAATCAGACCTATTCGTACTTTCTAGTGCGTAATCAGGGCGAATACTATATCGCGAACCGTGAAGGAGACAAGCGGCCGACTGCCGTAGTGACATGGACGGCAAATCCGGCGATCGTTAAGGAGGGAGCCGACGGGCGGCAGACCAACACGTTGGGAATCCGGGTTCAAGGTGATGACGTGATCTTTACCGTCAATGGCACGGAAGTGACGAAGTTAACGAAGAGCAAGCTGCACACGGATGGGATGTACGGTTTCCGGATCGGGCACAATCTGGATGTGGATGTGGATCAGGTGAAGAAATAAATCAGACGTTCACGCGATCGTGAACACCGCACGCACCCGTGGGGTACCACATTTCACTCGCGGAAGGTAGTTAGGTTCCTTTGCCGACGGCGGTCTGCAATTCGGCCATCGAAACCTTGCGATTGTCGGCCGGATAATGGACCGGAACGATGCGCTGGACGTCGAGCTTCAGACGGTCGATATTGGCCGCCAGGCTCGCCGTGAAAGGGCTGATAGCCGCGGGCGTTTTGGTGAGCGGCTGCGGCGGTGGATTGAAACCATCGGCTTCGAGTAGCACTCTCTCTTTGGGCAAGTAAGCGATAATCATGCCGTCGTTGTGTCCGAAATTCTGAAGATGGTAAAGCTCGACGACGTGATTGCCATCGGTTAGGACCATCTTTTCGGTCATGGTCTTGAAGCTGGGCTTCTTCGGATTTTGCGCTAGCCGGTCGGGGTTTAGCGTGTGAGGATTGGCCCAGATTTTTTCGTAGTAGGGCTTGTTCATTTGATGAATGATGACGGTGGCGCCTTCGGCCACAAAGTCGCGAAGACCGCCGGAGTGATCGAAGTGCTGGTGCGTGTTGACAACATATTTGATCGGCTTATTTGGGATGACTCGCTTGGCTTCGGCAATGATCGCCTCGGCACGCTGGTCGTTCTGCGGACCTTCGATCACGACGATGTAGTCCTTGAAATCGACCGCGACCGCGGCGTAGCCACCGAGTATGAGATACACTCCAGCGCCGAGCTTTTCTGATGTTGCTGACCCGAGCGCGGCAGGAGGCGGCGTGGCGGCACTCTGAATATTGGCGGGCGCGTTGGGCTTGACATCGGTGACGGCGAGATCGAGGATCGGGTAGCCGCCTTGCTTTTGCACAATGTGGGTGGGGAATTTTACGCCGCCGAAGTCTTTATAGTCGGCGAAGGTGGTCTCGTAAGGGATGTCGCCCAGGACCGTATTGTCGATCTTTGTTTCGACACGTTCCAGGAGGTTTTGATCGTTGAGGTAGCCCGAGGCCGGTGCCTTGTTGATCGCGGTAAATGACAGGACAGTGTATTTCTTGCCTCCGATGGTTTGCGATTTTGCGCTAGTGTCCTTAGCGGAGGCGGCGGCTTTGAGAAAGCCATAAGGCACATTCATCATCAGTTCATCTGGAAGTGTCGCGGCTTGCGGGGAGCCGGGAGCGATCACCTGAGTCTGATTCTGTTCCCCGACGATGGGTTGCAGACCGCCGCCATGCGGAGGATTTTCGCCCTGCGTGCGTATCCGTTGCATGCGCGAGGCCGGCGCATCGAAGTCGATCGCGCGCGTGTACGTCTTGTCGTTGAATTTCGGCCAGGGAGAACTTGGATTCGGAGCCTGGCCGATCGCGAAGTCATAACCGGAGCCCGAGTACTCGATGGTTTTGAGATTTTCGGCGCCAAGCGCCTTCGACGCGTTGCTAATAATGGCTTTGGGATCCGGCGCGCCGTCCGCCCAGGAAAGAGCGGGCCACGCGGCGAGTGAAGCCAGAAGCGAAAGGGCGACCATGCATTTGTTGGTCATACTTGCCTCCAGTGAGAAGCAGTATACAGCAAAGATATTGCATGAGTGAGCCACGTGCGTCACAATGGTGCGGATATGATGCGTAACATCCCCCCTTTTCGAGCCGATCATGTGGGCAGTCTCCTACGACCGCATGAATTGAGAGAGGCGCGCGCCAAGCGAGAACGCGGCGAAATTAAGCCGGAGCAATTGAAGGCCATCGAAGATCGCGCGATCAAAGATGTTATCGCCAAAGAAGAAGCGATCGGCCTGAAGGGTGTCACCGACGGGGAATACCGGCGCGAATTCTGGCACATCGATTTTCTGGCGGGGCTGGATGGCGTCGAGTCGTACATGACCGATCACGGCATCAAGTTCCAAGGCGGCGAGACTAAGCCGAAGGCGTTGCGCGTGACAGGCAAGATTGGGTTTTCGGGACACCCCATGATCGAGCACTTCAAGTTTTTGAAGGAGCACACCAAGAACACAGCAAAGATGACCATTCCTTCGCCGAGCGTGCTGCATTTTCGCGGTGGGCGCAAAGCAGTGCCGGAGTCTATTTATCGGACCATGGACGAGTTTTATCGCGACTTGGGCGCTGCCTATCGCAAGGCGGTGCGTGCGTTCTCAGACGCCGGCTGCCAATATTTACAGATCGACGAGACGAACCTGGCTTATCTATGCGATCCGGAGCAGCGCCAAATGTTGCGGGATCGGGGCGACGATCCGGATAAACTACCGCTAGTATATGCGGAGATGATCAACGCCGCGATTTCCGACCGGCCGGCGGACATGATCATCACGATGCATTTGTGCCGCGGGAATTTTCGTTCGCTGTGGATCGCGCAGGGCGGGTATGAACCGGTGGCCGAGATCCTGTTCAACAAGATCAACGCGAATGGTTACTTCATGGAGTACGATACGGAGCGCGCGGGTGGGTTTGAGCCGCTGCGATTCGTGCCCAAGAACAAGACCGTGGTGCTGGGCCTGGTGACGTCGAAGACGGGGACCCTGGAGACTCGGGATCATCTGAAGCGGCGGCTGGAAGATGCGGCGAAATATGTGGATCTGGAGCAAATGTGTCTCAGCCCGCAGTGCGGATTTGCGAGTACGGAGGAGGGGAATGTGCTGGCGGAAGGTGAGCAGTGGGCAAAGTTGTCGTTGATTGTCGAGATTGCGAATGAGGTTTGGGGGAAGAGTTAAGGCCGCAGCACAATGCGCTCTTCGGTAGCGGCTTCCACGGCCTGACGTGAAAACGGCATCGGATGATAGCGGCCGGCGGCCCAATCCTGCAGCAGGTCGCCGTAATGCTTGCTCGATGGGTCGCCTGACTCGCCCGGAACATTGGTCATGACCGAGCGGTCCCAATCACCGACGTCCAGGATCTCACGCCAGGACGCGCCGTTGGTCTGCTGGAGATCGGCGCCGCTGGTGGCGTTCACTGTATTGGCATCGCCGGGGCGTGGAATCGGGCCGAGACGGAATTCGCGCTTGCCCAACGGATGCACAAGGGTCAGTTGATGCAGCTTGCCCCATTGCCAGGCGGCGGGGTCAGTACCTAACTGCTGCTCGATCTGAAGAAGGGCGGCATCCAGCGATTTCTGAAGGGCCGGGCCATCAGGGTCGCTGTCGAGGGGAGCGGGGGGCAGCTTCGAGAGCCAGACCTCGTAAATGAGGGCGGGCCGTGAATCCACGCTCAACATACCATTCCAATTGAGAATTTCGTCGACGACTTTTGCCGCGCGGGTGCCATCCGGGCTCCACTTCTTCAAGATCTGTTGGAAGCGCCGCGCGGGCAGCGAACTCACGTCCTGTTGCATGCGCTCGAAATCGGCAATGTCGAATTTTTGGCCGCTGGAAAGCATTTCGCGAATCCGCATGACGCGGAACGGGAGCGCCCAGCCGTCGTAACCGAGCGGGATGGAATAGCCGGGCGGAAGAATATTATTGTTCGCGGTGGCGATGTAATGCCGCGCGGGATTGAATTCGAACGGCAAGTCGTCCGACTTCTGAAATCCTTGCCATTCGTAGCGGCCGTCCTCGCCGGGAACAGGCAAAAGCCCGGACCAGCCGTCGCGGATCGGTGTCAGGCCGCCGACCTGCCATCCGATGTTGCCTTTGGTATCTGCGTAGACGAGATTCTCTGATGGCACCTGGTAGCGCGACATGGCGGCGCGAAATTCCTTCCAGTCGTTAGCGCGCGCGAGCGAGAGACCGGCGAGATAGCCGGCGGTTCCGGGTTCGCTGCCCACCCAGCGCAGGACGTAGGCGTGGTGACGCGCGGGATCTTCATAGATGACAGGCCCGTGGAGGGTATAGCGCAGGGTGATGTTCTTGTCGCCTTGGCCTTTGACGGTGAGCTTCTGTTGCTCGGTGTCGAACTTCTTCCAAGCTCCGCGATAGCGATACTCGGCGGGATTGGCGGGATTGAGGGTCTCGACATACAGGTCCTGCTGATCGATGCCGACGATGGTCAATCCGAATGCGATGTTCTCGTTATGGCCGATGGCGATGCCGGGAAGCGCGGGCTCGCCGGAACCGATGGCATCCCAGCCGGGCCCAACCAGGTGCACGGTCTTACGCAATGAAGGAAGCTGCACAGGGCGATGCGGATCGTTGGCGAGAATCGGGCGACCGGTGGCGGTCATAGTGCCGTCGACGACCCAGTTGTTGCTGCCTTGCTCAGTGGACAGGCTCACGCGCCCTACTGTCTCCCGGTAGGCGGCGAGAATGTCGCGATGGATGGTGGCCAGGTCGAGGCCCTTGGGAATTTCGAGCTGGACCGCGGGTTCGAGGCGAATGAATTGCCGGGCATGCTCCAGGCCGAGGCGCTGAATTTCTTCGGCATGCGAAACCTCACGCATGAGATTGCCGGTCATGGTGAGACCGGCGACGCGGCTTAGGCAGTCCTCCGGAGCCCAGAGCGCTGGGCTGTAGCCCGCCAATTCAAATTCAGACGGGAGCATATTTCCGAGGCCTCGGATGTAAGCATTTATTCCGTTGGTGAAGGCAGCGACGATGGCTTTCGTGTCGGGGCCGTAGGCGGACCACTCGGCGTTCCAATCGCCACGATAGTTGACGGCGCGGGCGAGTTTGTCGCGCTCGATGGCCGAAGGTCCGAGGATCTCGGAGAGCTTTCCAGTGCCAGCGCGCCGCCAGAGATCGATCTGGAAGAGTCGATCCTTAGCGGTGATGTAACCTTGCGCGAAGAAGAGATCGTGCGTGGTCGACGCATAGATGTGCGGCACGCCCCAGCGGTCGCGGAGGATCTCGACTTGCTGATCGAGTCCGGGGATGCGGATGGCATCTGCTGCTTGTAATCCGCCGATGGTCACGAAGACCGCGAGGAGCAGGGCGAGCGCAAGCTTCATGCGGGTAAGATATCACAGGAGCGACCAGCGCTCGATCGCAATCAGGCCAGAGGCCTGCTCCACTGAGAGTGTCATGCTAGATCAAGATTTGCTCCGGCGCGATGACGAGATCGAATATTTGTCGTACGACGACAGGACGCAGCTCGCGCGCCAGATCCCTGGATATCCGCGGAGCTTCACGCGCACGCCGGCGCAACCGCTGATCGAACGACCGGCCACCTTATCGGAGCTTACCGGGCCAACCAGTCTGGAGCGCCGCCTGAAGATCGGTGATGGCGACCTATCGCGAGCAGTTCCGGATGGTCTACGGGCGATGGGACAGCTCATTTCCGTGGAAGGACGAGTAGTGGATGAAGATGGCGCGCCGGTCGCGGGTGTGGTGATCGAGATTTGGCAGGCTAATTCGTCCGGCAAGTACATTAATGAAAATGATCGCCACGAAGCGCCACTTGATCCGAATTTCACCGGCCAAGGACGGGTGCTGACCGATGCCGAGGGTCGGTTCCAGTTTCGATCGATCAAACCGGGCGCGTATCCGGTAATGGAATCCGACTGGTGGTGGCGGCCGCCGCACATTCACTTCTCGATTTTTGGATCAAGTTGGATGAGCCGGTTTGTGACGCAGATCTTTTTTCCGGGCGAGCCGCTGAATGAGTCCGATTTGCTGCTGAACGGCGTGCCGGACCCGGAAGCCCGCGCCCGGTTGATATTCGAGACGGGCGCGACAGCGGTGGGCGCCGTGAACCTGTTGAAGTTCCGGCGCGATTTTGTGCTGCGCGGCAGGCATCGGACGCCTGCTTTGGATTGATGTGAGGGCGCCGGCACCTTATTGCACGATCGGTCCGTTTTTTCCTGCCCAGTTTGCCGATGATTGCGGCGATCTGACGCAGTTCGAAGGCAAAACCGCGCGCGGAAAGCACATCATTCTGACGGGCCGTGTAGTCGATACTGGGAATCTGTCGATTGGAAATGCGATCGTAGAAATCTGGCAGGCGGACGCGAACGGCGTGTTCCGCCATTCATTGGATCCGCGATGTTCAGAAGCCGATCCTGGATTTTTCGGATGGGGCCGCGCGCGGACAAACGCCGAGGGACGTTATCGCTTTTCGAACCGTCGTGCCGGGGAGCTACGGCGGCAGACGCCCGCATGCGAACCGGATGGTGCTCGCGATCGGATTGACGCGGCGGCTAGTGACAACGGTATTCTTCGCAGATTCGCCCGCCGAAGTGGATGATCCGGTCTTGAGCTGCGTGCAGGACGCGACGGCGCGCCAGCGGCTGTTTGCGGCGAGGGATGAGTCGCTCGACGCCGGGCCGCTGTCCGCATACCGGTTTGACATCGTGCTACGGGGCGAAACGAAACGCCGTTTTTTCTCGATTAATTCCCGCCCTTGTCCTTCAGATTGACGCGCACCTTATTTGCCACCTGACCGTCGACCGTGAGAACCACGTCAGTCTCGCCTCTGGTGTGAAGAGTCTGCGGCAACGATAAGTTCACTTGATCGAGGCCGGGGAACTGCCCTTGCGCACCTGCGAACAGCACATCGACGTTTTCGCCGCCGATGGTCGCGGTGACGTTGGCCAGCGAGGTCCTTCCCTTGATGCCCGTCCCGAAGAGTTCCAAGAAGACCATTGCATCCGGACCCATTTCGACTCCGATGGACGAGCATCCATTCGCATTGCATTGGTAGACGGGAACCGGATCGTCGGTTTGGGTATCAATGCTGCGGCGGATAGCGATGGCTGCCGCGACTCCAACCCCGGCGCCATTCGCGGTGAAGAGACCGGGCGCTACGGTGGCAACTTGAACGTTGGCGCTGATGGGACTGCTTGAGCCACCGAGGATTTTCACGGTCGCGGTTCCCGTTTTTGTGGAGTCAGGAACCACGAAGTTGATCTGGTTCGGCGAGACATAAAACAGCGACCCGGTGCCCGCAGCGTGGGCGGAATCCGTAAGGTCGATGCTGACGCCACCGAGGGTGGTGGGGAGTGGAAGCGACAGAGCCGAGACCGTGGGTGCTCCGATCTGTCTTCCAAAGGCCGCCGAGATCGAACCCGGCGCGACCACGGCCGCTCCGCTGGCGGCGTTAATGATGGAGAGGGATTGGGGTGGGTCAGCCATCCCGATTCCGCCGGCCAGGGACGAAATCAAGAACATTGTTGCTACGACGTTAGTGTGCATCTGTATGTAAAGTATCGCGGGCGGCAAGCCTGCAAAATGGGTGGAACCACTTAGATGGCACCCAAAACTGACTCGTGGAGTGGACTCTCCAGGCTACGGTGCAGGATATAATGGGCGTCAAATGAAGACACCGTCATGGTTTATCGTTCTCGGTTTATTAGTGGCGGCGGCCGCATGGATCGCCGGCGCGGACGTGGCCAAAGTGGACGGCAAGAGCATCCTGACGGGCCAAGCGGCTTTTGCGGATTACCGCTCGATCAAGCCGGGTGAGTTCCACAAGATCACAGTCGACGATCTTCCCAAGCCCTTCGAGACGAAATCGACGGCGAATCCTCCGCGGGTGGTGGCCAAGCCGGACAATATGTGGCCGCAGGCGCCTGCGGGATTCAAGGTGGATCTGTATGCGTCCGGCCTCGGCGAACCGCGCCAGATTCGAACCGCCCCGAACGGAGATTTGTTCGTTGCCGACAGTCACGCAGGCCAGATCAAGATTTTCCGCGGACGCGACAACGATGGCAAGCCCGAGCAGGTCTCCACATTTGCGACCGGGATGAAGCGGCCGTTCGGCGTGAACTTCTATCCGCCCGGCGCGAATCCGCAATGGGTTTATGTAGGCAACACAGACTCAGTGGTGCGCCTGCCTTATAAGAACGGCGATTTGAAGGCCGGCGGGCCGGCGGAAAAGTTAGTGACAGATATTCCGTCAGGCGGATATCACTGGACACGAGATGTGGTTTTTTCGAATGATGGCAAACGGCTGTTCGTGGCCGTGGGATCGGGATCGAACATTGACGATCCGGACACGCATCAATCGGAATTCCATCGCGCGGACATCCTGGAGTACACGCCGGAAGGCAAATTCGTCGGCGTCTACGCGTCCGGCATTCGGAACCCGGTGGGGCTCGGCGTCAATCCGCAGACCGGCGAGCTATGGTGCTCGGTGAATGAGCGCGACGAGCTGGGAGACAGGCTGCCGCCCGACTATATAACGCACGTGCACCAGGGTGGATTCTACGGTTGGCCCTTTTATTACATAGGCGGCCATCCGGATCCGCGCCTCGACGGCAAACACCCTGAGCTGCAGGACAAGGTGATCGTACCCGATATTCTCGTGCAAGCGCACAACGCGTCGCTGGGCCTGACGTTTTACGAAGGCAATCAATTTCCCAAGGAATACAGCGGTGATTTGTTCGCCGCCGAGCACGGCTCGTGGAATCGGGCGATTCGCGGGGGATACGAATTGGTGCGGGTGCCGTTGGAAAATGGGCATGCCAGCAGTGTGTACGAGGATTTCGTTACCGGGTTCGTCACGCCGGAGGGGAATGCGTGGGGCAGACCGGTCGGCGTTGCGGTGGGTAAGGACGGGGCGCTTTATTTCACCGATGACGGTTATAGGGCGATCTGGCGGGTGAGCTACGCAGGAAAGTAAGGAGGCTTCTCGCATGGCGGAAGAAGACAAGCAAACTGGAAATATTTCCCGGCGCAGCGTGATCGCGAGCGCCGCGCTGGTGCCGGTGGCGGCAATCAGTTCGGCGGCGCAGCAAGCGGGCGAATCGGCGCTGTCGCCTGCACAGCTTCGAACGCTGGAAGCATTCGTGGACCGGTTGATTCCCAAAGACGACCTGGGGCCGGGCGCTACTGAGTGTGGAGTGGCAGTCTATATCAATCGTTCGCTCGGCGATTATCTGGCGCCGGAGAAAGCGGCGTTCATCGCAGGTCTCGAGGCGACCGATGCATTCGCGCGGCGAACCGAGGATCGTGCCTTCGCCGACCTCTCGGCTGACAAGCAGGACGCGTTGTTGACAGCCATGGACAACGGCACAGCCGCCGGATTTCCGGATGCGCGCGCGTTTTTCGGCCGCGTGAGAAGGCTGGCGCTGGAAGGGATGTTCGGCGATCCTTCTTACGGCGGCAACCGGAACTTCGCCGGCTGGGATCTGATCCGTTATCCGGGGCCGCGGCTAGCGGTTTCGCCGGAAGACCAGAAAATGGGCGTCGCCATCAAGCCGCTTCGGGCGTCGGCTTATGGAAACGGCCATGGCCATTAGTCTCAGACCTGTCGATGTGGCCGTAATCGGCTTGGGCGCTGCAGGCGGAGTCGCGGTGCTGCCGCTGGCGCGAGCGGGACTGAAAGTCGCTGGCCTGGAAGCAGGCACCTGGATGAATCCGCGTAACGACTTCAAGCCCGACGAGATTCACAACAACGTTAGACAGTTGGTGACCAGCGTTCCGAAGGCCAAGAACGAAATTCCAACGTTTCGCACCAGCCCTTCATCCCCCGCGCGGCGCGGCAACACGCATCCGATGATGAACGCGGTCGGCGGCACGACCATCCACTATCACGCGCAGAGCTGGCGGCTGAAGCCTTGGGATTTCAGGACGCGGTCGGAAGTTACCAAGCGCTACGGCGCAAGTTTGATTCCCAAAGGATCGACGCTGGAAGATTGGCCAGTCAGTTATGACGAGCTGGAGCCATACTACGATATCGTCGAACACGAGGTCGGAGTGTCGGGCAAGGCCGGCAACATTCAAGGCAAGCTGGATCCGGCGGGCAATGTTTACGAAGGTCCCCGGCAGCGCGAATATCCGATGCCGCCGCTGCGCACTTGCGACTATCTCGATCAGATGACGGCGGCTGCCAGGAAACTTGGCTGGAAGCCGTTTCATGCGCCATCGGCGATCAATTCGGAATCCTATCGCGGCCGGGCGGCATGCGCGTATCACGGCTACTGCGACCGTGGCGGATGCCACATCAGTGCAAAGAACTCGACTGCGGTTACGACCATCCCGGAAGCGCTGAAGACGAAAAATCTGACGATCTTCGATAAGGCGCACGTTACCAGGATTGTGGCGGGCGACGATGGAAAAGTGACGGGTATTCTGTACCTGCGCGATGGCAAGGAATATTTCCAGCCTGCCAAGGTGGTTCTGGTGGCGTCCTACGTTTACGAGAACACGCGGCTGTTGCTGCTTTCAAAATCGAAAGCTTATCCGAATGGACTATCGAACAATCACGGGCAGGTCGGCAAGCATTATTTCGGACATTGGGACGCGCAGGCGGGTGTGAGCGTGTCGGCGCTGTTTCCGATGGATCTCAACCTCTGGTATGGCGCGATGTTGTCGCAGGGGGTGGTGATCGATGAATGGGCGGACGATACATTCGATCACGCGAGTCTCCGATTTATTGGCGGATCCAGCCTGTGCGCTTACATGGAGAGGCATCCGATTGCGGCAGCAGCGATGGGTACCTTCGGCCGCGCGCCCTCGTGGGGATCAAAATGGAAGGCGTTCGTGCGGCAGAATGCCGGGCGCTGGAGCACGGCGTATCTACAGACCAACAGCTTTCCGTACGAAAACACGTACCTGGATCTAGATCCGGAGACGCGTGATCCCTTGGGCGATCCGGTCTGCCGCGTAACCAGCGGTCCCAAGGAGAACGAGGCGAGAGCTGCCACGTTCGCGCAGGACAAGATGGAAGAGTGGTATCGCGCGGCGGGAGCCATTGAGGTGGTGAAGGGAGAGCCGCGAGGTCCGGGGCTATCGACGCATGCGTATGGTGGCACGCGGATGGGCGATTCCGCCCAGACGAATGTGGTGGATCGCTGGGGATTTTCCCATGAGTCGCCGAATCTTGGGCTGCTGGGCGGCTCGGTGTTCGGGACCAGCGGAGCTCGCAATCCGACGCTGACGATTCAGGCCCTGGCGTGGCGGACGGCCGAGCATTTGGCGAAGAACTGGAAGGCAGTGGCAGGATGAACAGGGAAGCGCGTCTTCCCTCGCTCGCTAGGCCGGGACATACCGTTTGATCGAGATGTCTCGCGCGCTCTCTGGCGTTTTCGCCACATCGTAGGCCAGCTGCATTCGGGGAAGGTGGTCCATATCCGGCCCGAACGGCTTTTCGATGCGCAGAGCCGTTTCGGGGGTCAACGCTGCCTTGCCATGCAGAAGGTCGGAGAGGGTGGCGCGGCGCACCCTCAAAATCTCCGCCGCCTTCGACACGTTTAGGCCTAGAGCTCGGGGATTTCGAGTTTTGATCAGGTCGCCAGGATGGGGCGCGCCTTTCATGGGCATTTGAAGGCCTCCTAATGACACGTCGCCATAATCTGTTGCGATTCCAGTGATATACTAGTGTTAGAGCGTAAGGCTGGGAACTTTACCAGTACCAGATGTGGGATGAAAAGTGAAGTTTCCGGGTCGCACTTAGACGCCTTCTGTTATAATGAAGTTTCAGGAAGCATCCGATTGCAGGATGGAGTGTTTATCCTTTAGTTTACGGAGATCCGCGTGAAACGTGCTGGTTCCGACGACGCGCTGCGTTGTTCCTTTTGTCATAAAAGTCAGGACGTAGTCGGCAAGTTAATCTCCTCCCCCAACGATTACCCTCGGGCTTACATTTGCGACGAGTGCATCGCCGTATGCAACTCGATCCTGGAAGACGATCGTCACGATCAACCTTACGGGGCGCCGCACAAGCTCCCTAAACCATTGGAATTGAAGGAATACCTGGACCAGTACGTCATCGGGCAAGATCCCACCAAGAAGAAGCTGGCGGTAGCCGTCTATAACCACTACAAGCGCATCCAGATGAATAAGCAGCGGGGCGCCGAGGTGGAACTGTCGAAGTCCAACATTTTATTGATTGGGCCTACCGGGACGGGTAAAACGCTGCTGGCGCAGACGTTGGCTCGTATTTTGGACGTTCCGTTTGCTATTGTGGACGCGACCACGCTCACCGAGGCAGGCTATGTCGGTGAAGACGTAGAGAATATCATTCTCCGGCTTCTGCAGAATTCCGATTGGGACGTACAGCGCTGCCAGCAGGGCATAATCTATATCGACGAGATCGATAAGATCGGGCGCAAAGACGAGAATCCGTCGATCACCCGCGACGTCTCGGGCGAAGGCGTGCAACAGGCGCTATTGAAGATTCTGGAAGGCACCATCGCCAATGTTCCCCCGCAGGGCGGACGCAAGCATCCGCACCAGGAGTTCACACCCGTAGACACGACCAACATCCTGTTCATCTGCGGCGGGGCGTTTGTCGGGCTGGAGAAAGTTATTTCCAAGCGAGTCGGCACCAAGTCCATGGGCTTCATCCCCCCAGAAGAACACCGTCCCGAAGGCGTGCACCGGGCCAATGCCAACCGCCGGGACGTAGACATGCTGGAGAACGTGCAGCCGGTCGATCTGATCAAATTCGGTTTCATACCTGAATTCATAGGCCGTATGCCCGTGGTGGCTGTGCTTGAGGACTTGAGCAAGGAAGCCCTAGTGCAGATCCTGAGCAAGCCCAAGAACGCCATTATCCGGCAGTACCAAAAACTATTCGAATTTGAAAATGTTAGACTGAAGTTTAATGACGATGCCCTCGAGGCCATCGCGGCGCTCGCCATGGAGCGGAAGGTGGGTGCGAGGGGGCTGCGCATGATTCTCGAAGACCTGATGCTGGACCTGATGTATTATCTGCCGTCCTACAAGAAGGTGCGGGAATTCCTGGTGACCAAGGAAATGGTCCTGACGCAGAAGATCAATATGGCCTTGCTCGAAAAGGCTGGCTAGAGAGAGAATCCAGGGGCCAGAATCAAGAAGGCAGAAATCTGCCGCCTTCCCAGATCTCGACTGCTGAATTCCGGATTCGTGAACCGAATGCTTACCTCCAAAGAAAAATCCGATACGAAGCGCTTGCCCATGATGCCCATACGGGATGTAGTTATCTTCCCGTATATGATGACTCCATTCGTGGTAGGAAGAGACTCCAGTGTCAGGGCTTTGGAAGAAGCGCTGACCGCGGATAAAAAAATTTTCCTCACCACACAACACGATGCATCGGTAGATGAACCCCGGCCCGACGAGATCTACAGTGTCGGAACAGTCGCCAACATCGTGCAGAGCCTAAAGCTGCCGGACGGCAACATCAAAGTGTTGGTGGAAGGCGTGGAACGCGGCAAGATCATTTCCGTCAGCGAAGACGAAGGCTACTTCCGGGCAGTGGTGAAAACGTTCAACTTCAAGGTGGAGGCCGGCCAACAACTTGAAGCGCTGGTGACGCGCGTCACGGGCCTGTTCGAGCAATATGTCAAGCTGAGCCAGAACCTGAACTATGAAACCATGATCGCCGCCATCCGGGTGGATGAGCCCGGCAAGCTGGCCGATACCGTAGGCGCGAATCTGCAGTTGACGATCGAAGAGAAACAGGAGCTGCTCGAAATCTTCGATCCGGTGGACCGCCTGACGCGTGTAGCGGAGATGCTCGACATCGAAATCGAGAAGTTGAATGTCGACCGCACCATCCAGGGCCGCGTGAAGCGGCAGATGGAGAAGGCGCAAAAAGAGTACTACCTCAACGAGAAAATCAAAGCTATCCAGAAAGAACTGGGGCGCGGCGAGAAAAGCGAGTTCGACGAGCTGAAGAAGAAGATCGACACCGCGGGAATGACCAAAGACGCCCATGAGAAGGCCCTCGCGGAGTTGAGGCGGCTGGAAAACATGCCGCCCATGTCGGCTGAATCGACTGTTTCGCGTAACTATTTGGATTGGCTGCTGGCGGTACCGTGGAAGAAGAAGAGCAAAGAGATCCGGAACCTCAAGTTCGCGCAGCAGGTGCTGGAATCCGATCACTATGGTCTAGAGAAGATCAAAGAACGAATTCTCGAGTTTCTGGCGGTTCGGCGGCTGGTGCAAAATCCCAAGGGATCGATCTTGTGCTTTGTCGGACCTCCCGGTGTCGGAAAGACTTCGCTGGGGATGTCGATCGCCAAGGCCACCGGGCGAAAATTTGTCCGGCTATCTTTAGGCGGCGTGCGCGACGAGGCGGAGATCCGCGGCCATCGCAGGACCTACATCGGAGCTCTACCGGGCCAGATTCTGCAAATGATGAAAAAGGCCGGGACACGGAATCCGGTGTTCATGTTGGACGAAGTGGACAAGATGTCGATGGACTTCCGCGGCGATCCGTCGGCGGCGTTGCTGGAAGTGCTGGATCCGGAACAGAACTACATGTTCATGGATCATTATCTGGATGTCGAATACGATTTGAGCCAGGTCTTTTTCATCGCGACCGCCAATGTGCTGCATACCGTGCCGCCGGCGCTGCAGGATCGCATGGAAGTGATTCGCCTCTCCGGCTACACCGAGCACGAAAAGCTGGAGATCGGGAAACGATTCCTGGTGCCCAAGCAGATGAAGCAGACCGGCGTCGGCAAAGACGACCTGGAATTCGCCGATGACGGCTTGCAGACTTTGATCCAGTCCTACACGCGCGAAGCCGGCGTGCGCAATCTGGAGCGTGAGATCGGTAACGTCTGCCGCAAGGTAGCTCGCAAAGTGGTGAATGCGCAGAGTGAGCCGAAACCTTCGAAGAAGGCCGCCAGAGCGGTTCTCAATCCCGAGACCGCCAGCGATTTCCTGGGGCCACAGAAATTCCGCGATCTGCAATGTGACAAGGAGAACGAGGTTGGCGCCACCGTTGGTCTGGCCTGGACCGAAGTGGGCGGGTCGATCTTGACCACCGAAGCCGCGGTGATGGAAGGCAAGGGTAAACTGCAAACCACCGGTAAGCTGGGCGATGTCATGCAAGAATCGGCCCACGCGGCGATGAGCTACGTAAGGTCGCGCGCGCAACTACTCGGATTGCAGCGGGATTTCTATCGGAACCTGGATATTCACGTACACGTGCCGGAAGGGGCGATTCCGAAGGACGGTCCATCGGCTGGTATTACGATCGCGACCAGCATCTGCAGCGCACTGACTAACATTCCGGTTCGCTGCAATATCGCAATGACGGGCGAGATCACGGTGCGCGGTCGGGTTTTGCCTATCGGCGGGCTGAAGGAAAAAGTGCTGGCGGCCCATCGCCAGGGGATTCACGAACTGATCCTTCCGAAGGATAACGAGAAAGACCTCCCAGATATTCCGGAGAACGTTCGAAAAGACATGAGTCTCCACTTCGTGGGCTCGATGGACGAAGTGTTGAAGCTGGCTCTGGAAAGAGAAATCATTGCGCTGCCGCTGGCCAGCACGACGCCGCCAGTGGAGTTGGTGCGCGGACCGAGCGAAGAACGAATTTCACATTAGGCATGGCTGGGGCGGGTCCAGCGCCGACTGCGGACCAGTAGCTCCGCCGGACTCGGGGGCCTGATGGACGCCGAATTTGTAGTGAGTGCAGCGGGACCGGATCAGTTTCCGGCTGAATCACTCCCGGAAGTTGCATTTCTGGGCAGGAGCAACGTTGGCAAGTCGAGTTTGCTCAATTGTCTGGTCCATCAGAATGGGCTGGCGTTTACAAGCGCCCGGCCGGGCTGCACGCAGTTAATAAATTTTTACCGGGTCGACGGACAATTCCACTTCGTCGACCTGCCCGGATACGGATATGCTCGTGTCCCGAAGGATGTTGCATTCCAGTGGAAGCAGCTTATCGAACAATACCTTTTACATCGAAGGTCGTTGGAGCTTTGCTTCGTGATTCTCGACGCGCGTCGGGGCTGGATGGAGAAAGACCTGGAACTCAAGCAGTGGCTGGAGTTCCATAACCGGCGGTACATTGTGATCGCCACTAAGACAGATAAGTTGAGAACCCAGAAAGACCAACGGCAATCGGCGGCTGCCATCCGGAAGTTCCAGGATGACGAGCCACTGCCGTTCTCGGCAGTGACGTGCCGGGGAGTGAGGGAAATTTGGCAAGCGATCTTGAAAACCAAGAACCAGCAGCAGTAGCTGCTCCCACCGAAGAAAACTCGGAGACGAAGCCCGAAGGAAAGGCGCCATCTAAAGGCGACGGCAAGGGCGCGGACGTCAAGTCCGGCGATGCCTCCGCGGGCGGTGACAAACCTGCGGACGAAAAGGCTGCGGCCGAGAAGCCTGATGCCAAGTCCGAGGCCGCGGGCAAGCCAGGCGATCAGGCCCTTGCGCAGCAGCCAGGCCAACGCCGGCGTCATGGTGGCGCGGCGGGGCAGGCCAATCAAAAGAATGGCACGCTCGACCTGGTGGAGCTCAAGGACATGAGCATCCAGAAGCTCAACCAGATCGCCAAGGATCTGGGAGTCACCGGAACCGCGGGTCTGCGCAAGCAAGAACTGATCTTCAAGATCCTGCAGACCCAGGCGGAGAAAAGCGGCCTCATCTTTTCTGAGGGCGTGCTGGAATGCCTACCCGACGGATTCGGATTCCTGCGCGCGCCCGAGTACAACTATCTGCCTGGGCCGGACGACGTGTATGTCTCGCCTTCGCAGATCCGGCGTTTTGATCTGCGGACCGGCGATACGATCTCCGGACAGATCCGCCCACCCAAGGAAGGCGAGCGTTACTTCGCGCTCATCAAAGTGGACGCGATCAACTTCGAGCCGCCCGAGGAAGCGCGCAACAAGATCTTCTTCGACAACCTGACGCCGCTTTATCCTAACGAGCGGTTCCGGCTGGAGACCACCAAGGAGAATTTCTCCGGCCGTGTCATGGACCTGCTGACTCCAATCGGAAAAGGACAGCGCGGGTTGATCGTCGCTGCGCCGCGCACCGGCAAGACGATGCTGCTGCAGAGCATCGCCAATTCGATCACGACCAACCATCCTGAAGTCTCGCTCATTGTGTTGCTCATAGACGAGCGGCCTGAAGAAGTCACCGATATGCAGCGCTCCGTGAAGGGCGAAGTGATCAGCTCCACTTTCGACGAACCGGCGTCGAGGCACGTACAGGTGGCCGAGATGGTGATCGAGAAAGCCAAACGCTTGGTGGAGCATAAGCGCGATGTCGTAATCCTGCTCGATTCGATTACGCGTCTGGCGCGCGCGTATAACACGGTGGTTCCGCCATCCGGCAAAGTGCTCTCGGGCGGCGTCGATTCCAACGCTTTGCAGCGGCCCAAGCGCTTTTTCGGCGCGGCTCGCAACATAGAAGAAGGCGGATCGCTCACCATCGTGGCATCAGCCCTGATCGATACCGGAAGCCGTATGGACGACGTGATCTTCGAAGAATTCAAGGGCACCGGCAACATGGAAATTCACCTGGACCGGAAGTTGATGGACAAACGTGTCTTCCCGGCCATCGATATCACCAAGAGCGGCACACGCAAAGACGAACTGCTGCTGCCGCGCGAAGAACTCAATCGAGTGTGGGTATTGCGAAAGGTCCTAAGCCCGCTGTCGCCGGTGGAATCGATCGAACTGCTGCTCGATAAGCTGGGCAAGTCTCGGAGCAACGCCGAGTTCCTGTCCTCGATGAGCGGCTAATCCCGGTGGGCCGAATACGCGTCCTCTCCGATACCGTCGCCAACAAGATCGCGGCGGGAGAGGTGGTCGAACGCCCCGCTTCCGTGGTCAAGGAGTTGATCGAAAATTCCCTGGATGCCGGGGCGACCGAGCTTCGCATTGAGGTTGAAAGCGGCGGGCGAAAGCTTATCCGCGTGGCCGACAACGGCTGCGGAATGCTGCGCGATGACGCTCTCCTGGCCTTCGAGCGTCACGCCACCAGCAAGTTGAGCGATGTTCGGGATCTGCTTTCGATCGCTACGCTGGGTTTTCGCGGTGAGGCGCTGCCCTCCATTGCCTCGGTGTCTCGCCTGGTGCTCGAAACGCGCTCGACGGAGGAAACCACTGGTGCAACGGTGGAAATCAACGGCGGAAAGTTGCTGCGCTGCGACGAATATCCGGGTCCGGCGGGGTCGACTGTCACGGTTCGCGATCTCTTCTTCAATGTTCCGGCGCGAAAGAAGTTTCTGCGCTCCGATCAAACCGAGCTGGCGCACATCGCCTCACTGGCCACGCACTACAGCCTGGCGCATCCGCGGAAATCGTTCCAACTGCGCCACGGCGCCAACGAATTGCTGGATGTCACGCCGGTGGAAACTTTGCGCGAACGAGTCTACCAGGTTTTCGGCAACCAGACGCTGGAAGATCTTATCGATCTCGATTTCGTCGAACGGGAGCTCGAGGTAGTGGAGGCCGAGGAACGCGGCAACCGCGTCTTTGCGCTGCGCGGGTTCGTCTCCGGGCCGCAGGTGCAGAAGCTAAACCGCAATTCGATTTTTCTGTTTGTGAACGGGCGCCTGATCCGCGATCGCGTCCTGCTGCACGCCCTGTCATCGGCGTATCACAACCTGATGCCGCCGGCCTGCTATCCTTTCGCTTTGCTTTTCGTCGATTGTGATTGCGAAGAAGTGGACGTGAATGTCCATCCTTCCAAAACCGAAGTGCGTTTTCGGCATGGAACTTTCGTGCATGATTTTGTCCGCGATTCCATTCGGGATCGGTTAATCGCTGCGCGGCCCGCTTCCGGTATTCCCGTCTCGACCCAGCCGCAGCCGGCGGCGGACCTTCCGTTTTCCGATTTCACGCAGCGCATCGAGAATCAGCGCTTTGACCCGGTTCCGGACATCCAGGCGGGAATGGAGCGGCCGGAAGATCTGCCGGTTTTCACCTTGAAGACCGGGGCTGAGCCGGAGCGTAGGTTTGATTTCAATGACGCAACCCAGGCGGGAATACCCGTTGCGCAGCATGTGCTACATGTCCCCGATACGCACGGTCCGTTGCCGCTGGGAGCCGAGCCGCCCCAAAGTCTCGCGAGTCTTTCGGATCTGCGCCCGCTAGGCCAGATTCACGACAGCTTCATCATTGCGTCCGGCCGCGACGGCCTTTGGATCATCGACCAGCACGTTGCGCACGAGCGCATTTTGTTTGAAAAGGTGCTGCGGCAACAGGCGCAGGGCCGCGTGGAGCGCCAGCAATTGCTGATGCCGATCCTGATCGAGCTGACCGCTGGGCAGCAGATCGAATATGCGCAGATCGCGGGTGAACTGGAACGCGCCGGGTTTGATTCCGAACCATTCGGACAGCGCACCATTGCGGTAAAAGGGGCGCCCGCCGGCGTGGGTCCAGGCGACATCGAGAAGCTGGTGTTTGAAATTCTAGAAATCGCGGAAAGCGAGCTGCGCAAGGTTTCGCTCGACGATCTTCGCCGCGCAATGGCGGCCAGCATCGCATGCCGCGCGGCCATTAAGATCAATATGCGGCTGGATCACGCCAAGATGGAATGGCTGCTTACGCAGTTGGCCGCGACCGAGTGCCCGATGAGTTGCCCGCATGGCCGGCCGATCGCGCTGCGTTATTCAATGCGGGATATTTTGAAGAGCTTCCACAGAATCTAAGGATCTACTCCCACTCGATGGTGCCGGGCGGCTTGTGGGTCAAATCGTAACAAACGCCACATATTCCCTGCACACGAAGCAACTCTTCCGCTATCCGATTCAGCAGATCGTCGCGCATTCGGACGACTTGGGCGGTCATGCCGTCGACCGAGTGGATAGGGCGCAGCACGATGGAGTCCGGAGCCCCGGCGGTGCCGAGGGGTATCAGGACCACGGGGAATTGCCAGACCTGGCTTTCGAATCCACTTTCGTCGGACAGTCGCCGCACGATCGCGTCGGACTGGCGCAATCGCTCCAGACGTTCACGAGTGAGTGAGCTCGCTGTGGACCGCATCGCCGAAATCGCAGCCCTCGCCTTCACCAGGCCTACCACTCGATTAATATCCTGCATCCGATTCACTAGCTCAGTGGCGATCTCGTCCTCGGGGATATTCTCCAGCGCCAGCACGGCATGATAGCTGCGGGAATCGCCTTTCACGCCGACCGACCTTATAGGCAACAGCCAGCCCGGCTCCCGGCGCTCCACCGGGGCTTCGGTTTCCGAGCACAAACACCGGATCGCCAAACCTGGGCCCGGAAACGGATGACGGTGCAGAAATTCAGCTGGGATTCCGAGTTCAGCGCCAATCTCGCGAACCTCATCCTTATAAAAGGAGGCCAGCGGCTCTATGATCCGGCCGCTGTCGATCAGTTTCTGAATTCCGGCCACGCGGTTGTGGTGGGTCTTGATGACGTCCGCTCTCGCGGTGCCCCCCGATTCGATAGTGTCGGGATAGATGGTTCCCTGCCCCAGAATCCACCGGCCATCCAGAAAATGGCCGGTGCTCAAGACCCGCCGCTGAACCGCAACGAACTGCTCGCCGATGATGTGCCGCTTCTGCTCCGGATCGCACACGCCGGCCAGGGCGCTGAGAAACTCGGCATCGGCGGCCTCGATGTGAAACGCCGTGGCTCCCAGTTGGGCGAATAGGCGCCGCACGTACTCGGTCTCGCCTCGGCGCATTAATCCCGTGTCGACGTAGATACCGTACACACGATCCGCGCCGAGAGCGCGCAGGCATAGTGTGTAGGCGACAGTCGAGTCGACTCCACCGCTAACGAAGAAAAACACGTTTCGATCGCCCGCAACAGACCGGATCTCCGCCTCGAGCGGCCGGATACGATCCTTGGGATCCCAATCCTGGCTGCATCCGCACACGCCGAACACAAAATTTGACAGGATCTGGTGGCCCTGTGGCGTATGCACTACTTCAGGATGAAATTGAACAGCCATCAGTGGACGGTCGCGATGCGCCATTGCCGCCACGGAGCAGGTTGCGGTCTTGGCCAGCACGTCGAAGCCGTGAGGCACAGTCTCGACCTGGTCGCGATGGTTCATCCACACTTGCGAGCCGCCATTCAGACCCGCGAAAAGCGCATGTGGCTGTGTTCTTTCCAGGACGGCCAGCCCATACTCGCCCTTCGTGCCTTTCCGCACATGACCGCCCAATTCGTGCGCCATCAACTGCTGGCCGTAACAGATGCCGAGAACCGCGCTGCCCTGGGAAAGAATGGCGGGATCGATACGCGAGCTTTCGCTCTCGTAGACGCTATCTGGACCGCCCGAGATAATCAGTCCCTTGCGTCCGCGCAGCTCTTGCGCGGCTGTATCGCTGGGACGGACGTCCGCATAAACGCCCAAGTCGCGGATCTTTCTGGCAATGAGATGGCAGTATTGGCCGCCCGCGTCCAGGACGGTAATTTGGGGCGAAGGCTTGTGCGTCAAACTTTACTGGCGATCGTCGCGAGTCATTCGCTGGACGACCAGCTTTTTCGATTTGTCGAGCAGCGCCCTGGCTTCCGGCAGCGCGTCGATGGCCTTGGTCACCATTGGATCGGTCTCGACCGTCACCTTCTGCGATTCTTCAATGCTGAAACCGGTGGCATACATCTCTTTCTTCAACTGCTGCTTGGTCCAGGTCATGTTTTCGGTCCACTCCGCTTCGGTGAAGGGAATGTTCTGCTTCAACAGATACTCGTGGAAATCGTTGAGCACGGTGGCGTCGGGCTCCCAGCCTTTGGGGAGCTGGGCGCTGGTGCGTCCACCAAACCACTTCGCGGTGAAGTTGAAGAACTCATACTTGCGGAGCATGTCGGTCTGGAACTTGTTGTACTTGGGCGGCTCATATTTCTCGTCGGGTGTAATGCCGCCGCCGCCGTAGACCGTCCGTCCGCTATCGGTGCTCTTCACGTCCTGCATGTTCTTGGTGTCCGTGCGCTTGCCGTAATAGTAATCGAGGAACGAGATGTTCGAATAGTCGCGCTGGATCAGGCGGCCGCTGGGCGTATAGTAATGTGCCGTGGTGAGCGCAAGACCGGTATTCTCCGGCAGCGGAAACACGGTCTGAACCAGCCCTTTGCCGAAGGTATTCTCGCCCAGAATCCAGGCGCGATCGTGATCCTGCAGAGCGCCGGCCACGATTTCGGCCGCCGATGCGGAATAGCGATTAACCAGAACAACGATCGGATAGTTCTGTCCACTGGTGCTGCCTCGCGCGTAGTAGGGCTTTTCAGCCGACGCGCGGCCACGATGAGAAACAACCACCTCGCCCTTCCGGAGATAATGGCCGGCCACGGCGACGCCTTCATTCAGCAACCCGCCGGGATTCTCGCGCAAATCGAGGATGAGTCCCTTGATGTTGTTTTCGCCCAGCTTCTTGAAATTGTCTTCCATTTCCTGGCTGGTATTCTCGTTGAATTGCGAAACGTGCATGTAGGCGACGCCCGGGCGAACCCAGAAGGCCGCTTCGACGCTATAGCGTGGGATCTCGTCGCGAACGATGTCGAACACGAGCGGCTTTTCGGATCCTTCGCGACCCACCATCACTTGGACGTGCGTTCCACGGTGTCCCCGCAGCAAGTCGGCAATTTCCGAAGTCGAGAGATTGTCGGTGTGCTTGTCGTCTATCTGGAGAAGCACGTCGCCCGGACGAAGACCCGCTTTATAGGCTGGGGATCCGCCGAACGGCGCAATTACAATGGTCTTGCCATTGCGCGGGCCAACTGTCATACCGACGCCATAATAGTGACCCTGCTGATCGTCACGCAGCGCCTGGAAATCCTTGGGATCGAAGAAATTCGAGTGCGGGTCCAAGGTTCGCAGCATGCCGGGAATGGAGCCCTTGTAGATGGCCTTGTCGGCGCTCACCTTGTCGGCGAAGTTATTCTCTACGGCCTCGTACACTTTGGTGAACTGCTTGATGCTGGCCTTCAGATCTTCTTCTGGGCCATTCGATGCGGCAGAGACTCCAGTCAGGCCCGGTCCAAAAATACCTCCCAGGACTGAACAGAGGATGATAACGAAAAGAACGGACAAGAGCGGCCTTAGTCGACGCGACAATCAGCACCTCACTGTTCTTAGTATAACGGACTTCCGGGCAGGCCGCCAGGATTAGGATTCCGTTAGGCGCTACGGACGGACCGCCGCGAGGCAGCCGCCGCCGCCTCGGCTTTCATTGGCTTGCGCGGCGACTCATTCAGCCGACGGACCTGATCGCTCACGCACACGAGGAACATCGGCTGCTTCGCGTTCTTTAAGATATCGATGATCCGTTCCTGCTGTTCTTCCAGGTAAATGGACTTGCCGTCGGTTACCAGGTGCAGATCGGATTCGGACTCAAGTACATCGCTCAATCGTTTGCCCATTTCGCGCTGGAGGAATCGCAGCACCCGCCGGATTTTTTGAAGCGAGAAACCCTTGCGGCGCAATTCGGCGATGACTGTAATTTCGATTACTTCAGCGGATTGGTAAACGCGCTTGTGTCCTTCGTGCCGCGGAGAGACCACCTTACGCTCATCCCACCATTGCAATTGCCGCAAGCTTACCTCGGCAATGCGGGAGACATCGCTGCTGGTGAACGACCGAGCCCCATCTTCGCTTTCAGAACGAGTTTTCTTTGTTTTGAACATGTTCCCCCGCCAACGTTTTTTACTGGACGGCAACTAGACGGCCATTAAAATTCTACCTGACCTATCGGGCCTGTCAATAGGAAACTTTCGTTTCGCTTAACCGCCGCCGACAAACTGGACGATCTCCAGGGCGGCTCCCTCGCCAATTTCGGTTTTGTCCCAATCGTCACGCCGTACGATGGACCGATTCAGCTCTACCGCGACGCGACCGGCGTCGATTCCCAGCCAGGCCAACAATTCGATCACGCTCCGGCCGCCGGGCGCCGTCCGAAGCTGTCCATTAACAACAATTTGAATGTCTTTTGTTCCGGTGCTCATTCTCTGCAACTGAAAACTGGAAACGAGAAAAACGGAAACGAACTTGCGGCACGAGGCCGGATCTCATTATAGTCAAATTGTACAGCTTACGGTTTCACAATTTCGTCCAATGCCCACTACTTATTCAGACACCTACTTCCCGGTACTAGTCCAGATTGCCCTCGCGGTTCTGGTGGCCGGAGCCCTGGTTGCCCTTTCGTACTTCATCGGTAAGCGTGTTAAAGATCGGATAAAGGATTCGCCCTACGAATGCGGCATCGCGCCAACCGGGAGCGCCCGGGAACGCTTCAGCGTCAAGTTCTACCTGGTGGGGATCGTCTTCATCCTTTTTGACATCGAGGCCGTCTTTCTATATCCATGGGCGGTGGTGTACCGTGAACTGAAGATGTTTGCCTTCATCGAAATGCTGCTGTTCATCGTTCTGGTCCTGGTGGGCTTCTTCTATGTCTGGAAGAAGGGCGCGCTGGATTGGTCGATCGAAGAGCCGAGTGCAACGAAAAAATAAATGCTTCCTGAACAACTGAAAGATCATCCGGGCGCGGTGGCGCTCGAGGCCGCTTTCCCACAAGCGATCACGGGCGGTCATGCTGAACACAGCGAGCCAACCTTGTTTATTTCGCCAGGCACCATCGTGGAAGTGTGCCGATACCTTAAGGACCAGAGAAAGTTCGTCCGTCTTAGCGCGATCACGGCCGTGGACTGGCATCCAGCCGACCCGCGCTTCGAGGTTGTGTATCTACTGCACTCACTAGACGAGGGTTCGAGGCTTCGGCTGAAATGCTGGGTGCCTGCATCGGATTGCGAGATCGATTCGGTGACCGGCGTATGGCGCGCCGCGAATTGGTATGAGCGGGAGGTGTTCGATCTGTTCGGCATCCGCTTCCGCAATCACCCGGACCTTCGCCGGATTTTGATGCCGACGGATTGGGTGGGCCATCCGCTGCGAAAAGATTATCCCGTGCACGGCTACAAGTACAGCTATCAAAGCGATATGGATCCGACATGCGAGAGCTAACACTCAATACCGACACGATCACCGCCGTAGAAGCGGAACACTCGGTCACCGCGCCGCCAGAAACAAGCAGCCGGCGGATGACTTTGAACATGGGCCCGCAACATCCGTCCACTCATGGCGTGCTGCGCGTGGTGCTGGAATTGGACGGGGAAACGATCGTCTTGGCGGTTCCCGACATCGGCTTTCTGCATACCGGCATCGAGAAGGAATGCGAGGTTAAGACCTGGCAGCAGGCCGTCACGCTGACTGATCGCGTGGATTATCTTTCGAATCTCTCGAATAATCTGGTCTATGCGTTGACGGTGGAGAAACTGATCGGCGACATCGAGATCCCTCCGCGGGCGCAATGGACGCGCGTAATGATGGCCGAGCTGCAGCGGCTCAACAGCCATTTGGTCTGGCTGGGCACGCACGCGCTCGACATCGGAGCGATGACGGTATTCTTCTATTGCTTTCGTGAGCGCGAAGATATCCTCCGCATCTTCGAAATGTTTTCCGGACAGCGGATGATGACCAGCTACATCCGGATCGGCGGGCTGGCGCTGGAGCCACCGCGTGGATGGCAGCAGGCGGTGAGCAAGTTCATTACTGCCTTTCCCAGCAAGGTAGATGAATACGAAGAGCTGCTGGACAACAATCCGATCTGGAAACGACGCACGCAGGGCGTCGGTTTCGCGCCGCTGGAAGATCTTCTGGATCTGGGCGTGACTGGGCCGATGATTCGAGCTGCCGGCCTTAAGTGGGATATCCGCAAGGATGAACCTTATTCGAGTTACGAGCAGTTTGATTTCGACATAGCGTCGCGAACCGAAAACGACGTGTACGCCCGGTACCGCGTGCGTCTGGAAGAAATGCGACAGAGCGCGCGGATCATCAAGCAAGCTGTGGAGGGGATGCCGGAAGGCGCCTGGCAGGCCAACGCGCCGAAAATCGTGCTCCCGGACCGCGAAAAAATGAAGACCCAGATGGAGGCGCTAATCTATCATTTCAAGATTGTGACCGAGGGCTTCCGTGTACCGGCGGGCGAAGCTTATCAGGTGGTGGAATCGCCGCGCGGCGAGATCGGCTACTACATCGTCAGCGACGGCACTGCGAAACCATATCGCGTTTTCATGCGGACGCCCAGTTTCGGAAATCTGCAGGCGCTTCCGGCGTTGCTGGAAGGCCGGCTGTTGGCCGATTCCATCGCCTCGCTCGGCAGTATGGATTTTGTCTTGGGAGATGTGGATCGCTGATGACCTTCTCGCCCGAACTCGAATCCAAATTCGCAAAGCTGTTGGAAAGCTATCCGACGGGACGCACTCGCTCCGCGGTAATCCCGATGCTGCTCTTTGCGCAGGACGAATTAGGCCACATCTCAAACGAGCTGATCGAGGAAGTAGCCCGGCGGTGCAAGGTGACGCCACTGCAGGTGGACGAGGTGGTCGGCTATTATTCGATGCTGCATCGTAAACCGATGGGCCAATATCACGTGCAGGTTTGCACCAACATCAGCTGCCTACTGCGCGGCGGCGAAGAGCTGTTCGAGCATGCGTCAAAAACGCTCGGCCTGAGGCACAAGGAAGTAGCGCCAGACGGCCAGTTTTCGCTCGAAGAGGTGGAATGCATCGGGGCCTGCTCGTGGGCGCCCGCGATTCAGATCAACTACGACTTTCACCACCATGTGACAGAGGAGAAACTGGACGGCTTGATCGCGGAGTTGAGAAAGGCGCAATGAGCATGGACGACAATGATCCAAATACAGATCAAAGCCTTCGTGACGCGGAGGAGTCCTTTATGAAATCCATGACGAAAGTGTTGCGGGGCTTTGAAGCGAGAATGATTGGTGTTTTTCACAGCTACGATAATTATCCCGACGGAATTACAACCCACCACACCGACGATGCTATATAACGAACCCAGCCCGCTCGAAGTCAAAATCCTGACCAGGCGCTTTGGCTTGCCTAACTCAGCCTCGCTCGATACCTATCTCGCTAACGACGGGTTCAAAGCCTTCTTCAAGGCCATGCAGATGACTCCCGAGCAGATTATCGAAGAGGTCAAAGTCTCGGCTCTGCGGGGCCGCGGCGGCGCAGGATTTCCCACCGGCATGAAATGGAGCTTCGTGCCGCGCACGTCGCCCAAGCCGAAATACGTGATCATCAATGCCGACGAGAGCGAGCCGGGCACCTGCAAGGACCGCCTGCTGATGGAAAACGATCCGCATCAGTTGATCGAGGGCATTCTGATCGCCGGCCGTTCGGTGGACGCGCACAAGGGCTACATCTACATTCGCGGCGAATATCGCTATCTGATCGACGCTATGGACCGGGCCATCGGCGAGGCCTACTCGCGCGGCTATCTGGGCAAGAACATCCAGGGCACCGGTTTCGATTTCGATCTTTACACGCACACCGGCGCCGGGGCGTACGAATGCGGCGAAGAGACGGCGCTGCTCGATTCCATCGAAGGCAAGCGCGGCATCCCGCGCATGAAGCCTCCCTTCCCGGCCGTGGTGGGCGCCTGGCAGTCTCCAACGCTGCTCAGCAATGTCGAGACTTTCTCTGCGGTTCCGGCAATCATCCGCGATGGCGGCGCGGCTTTCGCGGCATTGGGGCCTCCGAAAAACGGGGGCACGCGGATGATTTGTCTCTCGGGCCACATCAACAAACCGGGGGTCTATGAACTTCCTGTTGGTTTTAATCTGCTCAGGATGATTTACGAAGTCGGCGGTGGAATGCGAAACGGCAAGAAGCTGAAGGCGGTGGTTCCCGGCGGTTCTTCCTGTCCCATCTTGACGGCCGACGAGTGCGACATCGCAATGGACTTCGACACGCTCGCCAAAGTAAAAAGCATGCTGGGGTCGGGAGGCACTGTAGTTCTGGACGAAGACACGTGCATGGTCAAGTTCGCGCTCCGCATCATGAAGTTCTATGCGCACGAGACCTGCGGCTGGTGCATCCCGTGCCGCGAGGGCACCACCTGGCTGAAGAAGATGTTGGATCGTTTCCACAGTGGAGGCGGCCAGAAGAGCGACATCGCGCTGATTGGAGAGCTTTCCAAGAACATGCTGGGCCGAACGTTCTGCGCCTTAGGCGACGCCGCTGCGATGCCGACCATCTCCATCGTCGAGAAATTTCCTGAAGACTTCGAAGCACACTTGAACGGAAAGCCATGCCCCTATAAGCATTCGTCTGAATTGGCGATGGCCTGAGAAAATGAGCGATCCAATACATCTGACAATTGACGGCAAGCCGGTGACAGCGGCTCCCGGCACGTTGATAATTAACGCCGCCAAGCAGGTCGGCATCGAGATTCCGTCCTTCTGTTATTACGACGGTCTGACGCTTCAGGCCGCTTGTCGCATGTGCCTGGTGGAAGTGGACAAGACGCCCAAGCCGCAGGTAGCCTGCACGCTTCCGGTATCGGAGGGCATGGTGGTGCACACCGATACGCCGGTGGTACACGCCGCGCGTAAGGGCATGGTGGAGTTTTTGCTCACCAACCATCCGCTGGATTGCCCGGTCTGCGACAAAGGTGGCGAGTGCGAACTGCAGGACATGACCTTCCGCTACGGCATGGGCGAAAGCCGCTTTCTAGAGCAGAAGCAACATGTGGACGAGCAGCAGTGGTCGCCGGTAGTGTTCTATGACAAGCCGCGCTGCATCCTGTGCTACCGCTGCGTGCGGATCTGCGACGAAGGTATGGGCGTGAACGCGCTGGGCGTCATCAATCGGGGTTCTGGTTCGGAAATCGCGCCCAATCATTTCGATCATCTGGAGTGCGACGAGTGCGGCGCGTGTATCGACATCTGTCCGGTGGGCGCGCTCACCAGCGGCACATACCGCTATAAGACGCGTCCGTGGGAGATGCAACACGTCGGCACCATCTGCACGCATTGCTCGAACGGCTGCAAGACCACGCTGGGCATACGGAACAACGAGATTATCCGCGGCAACAACCGCGACCACTCGGGCATCAACGGCGAATTCCTATGCATCAAGGGCCGCTATGCTTTCGATTTTGTACACCACGTCGAGCGGCTGCAATCACCGCTGCTCCGGAAGAACGGAGACCTCCAGCCGGTCTCATGGTCGGAGGCACTGACGGCGGTCGCCCGAAAATTTCAAGAGGTGTTGGGGCGCAGCGGGAAGTTCGCAGTGATCGGGTCTAACCACACCACCAACGAAGAAAATTACTATCTGCAGAAATTTGCCCGCGAGGTCCTCTCTACCCAGAGCATCGACCACCATCGCACCGGCGACCTTCCGACTTTGTTGGACGCGCTCAGCGGCAAGACGGATGCCCTGGCGACCACCGCCGATCTTTATAATCGCAAGGCCATTTTAGTTGTGTCGAGCGATCTTTCCCAACAGCATCCGTTCCTAGCTTTCCAGATCCGCGCCAATTACCGGCATCATGCCGCGCACATTTATACCGTCACGCCGGGTCCAGTGCGCGAGCAGAAGCAGGCGGTCCGCAGCATCATTACTGTCCCGGGACGAGAGCTGGCCGATCTGGAATCGCTGCGCGACCAGTTGAAGGCCGAGCCCGAACTCGTGATTCTTTTCGGCGATGCAATCAAGGGCGATGCGGTGCGCAAGCTGGTCGCGTTTGGCGATTCGCTCGGCACGACGGTGAAGTACGTCTGTCTCGTCGACTATTCGAATTCCAGGGGCGCGTCGGACATGGGACTGCTGCCTGGATTGGGTCCCGGCTACTCGGCTGCGGCCGGCGAGGGCCTGGCTTATGACGAAATACTGGCAGCACCCGACCTCGAAGTATTGTGGGTAGTCGGAGCGAATCCATTGAAACGCGCCCAGCTGGCCTCCGGGCAGGCTTTCGTGGTTGTGAACGATATGTTTCTCACCGAGACGGCGCAGCGAGCAGACGTGATCTTCCCAGCCGCGTCGGCTTACGAAAAAAACGGTACGGTTACAAATGTCTGCGGCGAAGTGCAGCACCTGAAAGCCGGATTGAAAGTGATGGGCGCCAAATCCGATCTCGAAATAATGGGCCTGCTTTCGAAGGAGATGGGCGTGAACATCGGCATCTGGACCCCGGACAAAATTTTCGACGAGATTCGTAGGAAGGTGCATGGTTATAATATTCCTTTGCCTATAGTCGCAACGGGAGGCGCAGCCCAAACAATTCCAGTGAACGGCCACGTGGCGGCGAGCTCGCGGCCGGAGTTGATACAGTCGGCCCGGGATACGTTGTTCACTTCCGGTACGTTGGGCCGATATTCCCAGGCGCTAAGCGCGGTGATCGAATCGCCGGGCGGGTTGTATTCGGAAGAGCGACCGTAAGGTCACCGATGGACTTTTTCATACTGAGCCTGATCAAGGCGGCGATCATCGCCTTCGTGCTTCTCACTACGCTGGCTTATCTGCAATGGATCGAGCGTAAAGTGATCGCGCACATTCAGCTTCGGGTCGGACCCTACCGCGTCGGCCCGCACGGCTTGCTGCAGCCGTTGGCGGATGTGGTGAAGCTTATTACCAAGGAAGGCGTCGTGCCTTCACACGTCAACAAAGTGTTCTACTTGATGGCTCCGTTTGTGGCGGTAGCGCTGGCGCTTATCTCGATTGCCGTCATCCCGTTTGGTCCACAAATCACGATCGGACCAGTCACCACCTGGATGCAGCTCACCGATCTCAACGTCGGCATCCTGTTCGTGCTAGCTGTCTCCTCGGTCGGCGTTTACGGCGTGGCGCTGGGAGGTTGGGCGTCGAACAACAAATATGCGCTGCTGGGCGGACTGCGCAGCTCAGCGCAGATGATTAGCTACGAATTGCCGCTGGCTCTGGCTGTCGCTTCACCGCTTCTGCTCGCCAATACTCTCAGCTTCCGCGAGATGGTGAACTACCAAAGCGGTTATTGGCTGGGATTCATCCCACGCTGGAATGTTTGGCCCGAGATCCTGGGATTCGTAGTATTCCTGATCGCCGCCTTTGCGGAAACAAATCGTGTTCCGTTCGATCTGCCGGAAGCCGAAAACGAGTTGGTGGCGGGTTTCCACGTCGAATACAGCAGCATGAAGTTCGCGGCGTTCTTCATGGCTGAGTACGCCAACATGGTGACTGTCACCGCTGTCGCCACGCTCCTGTTCCTGGGTGGCTGGCAGCCGCCGTTCCCGGAGCCGTATTCCGATTTTGTCCCAATCCTTATTTTTGCAGCCGCCGGCGTGGTGGCGCTCTATCACGGCCTGCATCCGGCGCGCCGGATGGACAAGTTCACGTTTCCGGCGACAGGTCTGCTTTTTCTGGGTATTGCCGTTATATTCGGCGTCTCGCTCCTAGTCCCGGTGTTGAAAACGATCCTGATGGCGCTTTTTTGGTTTTGCGGCAAACTAGGAATCTTGCTCTTTCTCTTCATCTGGGTTCGGGCCACGCTCCCGCGTTTCCGTTATGACCAGTTGATGCGATTCGCTTGGACATTCCTGTTTCCGCTTTCTATGGTGAACCTGCTTATTACGGGCCTTATCGTGGCTCTGTCTTCTAAATAGATTATGACTGCGCTGATCTTTTTCCTCTTTGCCAGCATCGCGGTTTTTTGCGGTATCAGCCTGGTTACCCAGACTCATCCCATCGCCAGTGCGCTTTCCCTCATCGGCGTGATGGGCTCGCTCGCGATTTTGTACCTTCAGCTCGGCGGGGAATTCATCGCTGCCGCACAAGTGATCGTGTATGCGGGCGCGATCATGGTGCTGTTTGTCTTCGTCATCATGCTGCTGAATGCCGGCGCCGAAGGTACATCGCTCCAGATGTCGAACTTCGCAAAGTATGCGGGCATCTTTGTGCTGGCCGCGTTCCTGGGATTGATCAGCTTTGTCATCCAAGCCATGCTGCCTAAGACCGAGGGCGTGGTTTTCGGCGCATTTCAAGGCGGCACGGCTTTGAACATCGGGCGCAAGTTGTTCACCACATATTTATTGCCGTTTGAGGTTACGTCGGTTCTAATTCTGATTGCGATTCTGGGCGCGATGGTGCTCGCGCGGAGGGAGATCTGATGCCGACCAGCGTACCGGTGAGCTGGTATTTGATTTTGAGCGCCATTCTTTTTGGGCTCGGCGTGGCGGGCTTCATCTATCGCCGCAACATCATTACAGTTTTCATGTCCATCGAGTTGATGCTCAACGCGGTGAATCTTACGTTCATCACGTTCTCCTACACGCTGAAACAGGTGGATGGCCACATCTTCAGCTTTTTCGTGATGGTGGTCGCGGCGGCCGAGGCCGCGGTGGGCTTGGCCATCATCCTGACAGTCTTCAAGAATCGCGAGACGCTCATGATCGACGACGTGAGCTCGATGAAGTACTGAAATCATGTTCCTCTGGCTGATTCCCATCCTCCCCTTCCTCGGCTTCCTGATCAATGGCCTGTTTGGCCGGCGAATGCCGAAGTCGATGGTCAATCTGTTTGCCATTGGCTCCGTAACCCTTTCGTTCCTGTGGGCAGTCAAGACGTTAGTGGGACTGAGTCCCCTCGAAACCAAGTACATCGAGCACTATTTCACCTGGATTCAGAGCGGCGCGCTAAATATCAGTATCGATTTCGCCATCGATCGCCTGACCGCCGTGATGCTGATGGTAGTCACTGGCGTCGGTCTGCTGATCCATATCTATTCCATCGGCTACATGGCGGACGAAGACGGCTACTATCGCTTCTTCGCTTATCTGAACCTGTTCATGTTCTTCATGCTGGTTCTGGTGCTCGCTCAGAACTTTCTCGTCCTCTTCGTCGGATGGGAAGGTGTCGGACTATGCAGCTACCTGCTGATCGGCTATTACTTCCTGGAGCGGTTCGCCACCAACGCCGGTAACAAAGCGTTCATCGTAAACCGCATCGGCGACTTTGGGTTCTCGCTTGCAATTTTTCTGGTCGTACGTCAGTTTGGCTCGCTCGACTTCACCAAGGTCTTCGACGCAGCCAAGCCTATGCCGACCGAGACAAGCGCCGGAATCTTGACCACGATCTGTCTGCTTCTCTTGGTAGGAGCGGCCGGTAAATCTGCCCAGATTCCGCTATATGTCTGGCTTCCCGACGCCATGGCCGGACCCACTCCGGTTTCCGCCTTGATCCACGCGGCGACCATGGTGACCGCCGGCGTCTACATGACCGCGCGTTCGGCCACATTGTTCACGCACGCACCCATCGCCATGGATACGGTTGCCGTCATCGGCTTGGCGACGGCATTTTTCGCCGCAACAATCGGTCTGGCGCAGACCGACATCAAGAAGGTTTTTGCGTACTCCACCGTCTCACAACTTGGCTACATGTTCCTGGGCGCGGGCGTCGGCGCGTTCTCAGCCGGAATCTTCCATCTGATGACGCACGCGTTCTTCAAAGCCCTGCTGTTCCTCGGCGCAGGTGCGGTCATTCACGGTCTGCACGGCGAACAAGACCTGAGGCAGATGGGTGGTCTCTTTAAGCACATGAGGATTACGGCCATCACGCTGCTGTGCGCTTCTATCGCCATCTCAGGATTTCCGTTCACATCCGGTTTCTTTAGTAAGGATGCAATTCTGGTGGCTGCCTACGAGCGCGCGCCGTGGATGTACTGGGTAGGCGTGCTCACGGCCGGTATGACCGCTTTCTATGTCTTTCGCGCTTGGTTCCTGGCGTTCACCGGTGAGTATCGCGGGCACGCGCACCCCCACGAATCGCCTTTGGTGATGATTGGACCGCTGATGCTTTTGGCCGTTCTGTCGATCTTTGGCGGTTTCATAAACGTTCCGCACTGGTTGGAGCCGATGTTCGGCGAGAGACCGGAAAATCAGACTCTGGCTTGGCTTTCGGCGGGTGTGGGCGTCATTGGTATCGCGACAGCGTATCTGTTTTACGTCGCGCGTCCCGGCATGGCCGACGGATTCGCCAAGGCCATGAACGGTCTCTATACGCTGGTCTATAACAAATATTTCGTCGACGAAATTTACGACGCAGCTGTCGTCACGCCGGTAGTGAAGGGTTCTCGAATTTTCCTCTGGCGCGGAATCGACGCAGGCCTTATCGACGGCATCGTTAACGGCTTCGGCTCACGATCGCGCGGCGTCGGCAATATCCTGAAGCTGCTGCAGTCCGGCAACATCCGAAGTTATGCGGCCTGGGTGGTGCTCGGTTCCGTGCTGCTATTGTTGGCTATCGGATTCGGAGGAGCCACCCGATGACGCTTCTCGACGTAGTCATTTTCCTGCCGCTAGTCGCATTCCTGATCATTCTCTTCTTGCCCAAAGACAGCCAGGATGCCATCCGAACTTTCAGCCTGGTCGCGTCGACAGCCATTTTCTTGCTCTCCCTCGGCCTCATCGGACCGTTTTGGTTCGCGAGCCCAGGAAAGTTCGTCTTCGATACGGATATTCCGTGGGTCGATTCGCCGGCTATACGCTACCATGTCGCTATCGACGGCATCAGCCTGTGGCTGGTCATACTCACGACCCTGCTCACACCCATCTGCGTGTTGGTTTCCTGGCGTTCGATCGACAAGCGCGTCAAGGAATTCTTCGCCTTCCTATTACTCCTCGAATTCGGGCTGGTGGGCGTGTTCTGCGCACTCGATCTCTTTCTGTTCTTCGTTTTCTGGGAAGTATCGCTGGTACCGATGTACTTCCTGGTGGGCATTTGGGGCCATGATCGCCGTATTTACGCAGCGGTCAAGTTCTTCATCTACACCATGGTCGGATCGATGCTGATGCTGGTGGCCATCATCTTTCTATACAATCAGGCCGGCACTTTCGATTACGTCAAGCTTCTCGCGGGACTACAGAACCGGTCGATCGCCGTGACTTATCCTCAGCAATTCCTTCTGTTCCTGGCGTTCTTCATCGCGTTCGCGATTAAGGTGCCATTGTTCCCGCTGCACACCTGGCTGCCGGATGCGCACGTCGAAGCGCCCACCGCGGGTTCCGTCATGCTGGCGTCCGTGATGCTCAAAATGGGCACTTACGGGTTGCTGCGCTTCTGCGTCCCGATGTTCCCCACCGCCGCCCGCAACGCCGCTGGCTGGATCAGTGCTCTGGCCATTATTGGAATCATCTATGGCGCCTTGGTCGCCATGGTTCAGCCGAACATGAAGAAGCTGGTGGCTTACTCTTCGATCAGCCACCTGGGCTTCGTTGTTCTGGGAATTTTCAGCTTCACCCAGCAGGGATTCGACGGCGCGGTCTATCAGATGCTCAATCACGGCGTCTCAACGGGAGCGCTCTTCATCCTGGTCGGCTTCCTGTACGAACGGCGGCATTCGCTCGAGATCGCGGCTTATGGCGGCGTAGCCACGCCCGCACCCAAGCTCTCAACAGTTTTCATGATCACGATGCTCGCCAGCATCGGGCTTCCCATGCTGAACAACTTCGTGGGCGAGTATCTGGTGCTGCAGGGCGTTTCGATTGTCAACTTCCGCTGGGCTGTCTTCGCGGCGATCGGTGTAATCCTCTCGGCCTGCTACATGCTCTGGCTCTACCAGCGCCTGTTCTTCGGACCGGCTTCCGAAGACTTGACTCATCACATGCCCGATCTCAACCTCCGCGAATATGTCATCATCGTTCCGCTAATTGTGCTGATGCTCTGGATGGGCACCGTCACGCAAAGCTTCATCCCTCCCATTTCAGCTTCCAATAGCGTGCTGCTCGGCCCCATCGATGCGCGCCGCGATGTCCACGTGCTGAGGGCGCCGCCGGAAGGGCCTTTCGCGCCCGCTGCCAGGGAGCTTGCCGATGCCCGTTAACTTCGCGCCCTCGGCAGCCGATTATCTGCGCTTCCTCCCCGAGATCATCATGATCGTGGCCGGAACGTTGATCATGTTCATTGAACCGCTGCTCGGTGAAAGAAGAAAAGAGGGCTTGAGCTTTCTGACCGTGGTCGCGTTCCTGGCAGCCTTAGTGGCCGCCATTTTTGCCAACAACGATCCCGGCACGGCTTTTTCAAGGATGCTCATCGTGGACGGCTTCGCGACATTCTTCCGCGTCCTGGTGATCGGCGTGGGTATCCTCACCGTGCTTTGTTCGGCCCAATATCTGAAGCGCGAGCATGCCGCTTCGGCAGAATACTACGCACTGCTGCTTTTTTCGGTCACGGGCCAGTGCGTGATGTCGACCGCCAACGAGCTGATCATGATCTTCATCGGCCTGGAGATCTCTTCCATCGCGACCTATATTCTGGCCGGATACCTGCGCGACGACAAGCGCAATAATGAAGCGGCGCTGAAGTATTTCCTGCTGGGATCATTCGCTACCGCGTTCCTGCTTTACGGCATCGCTTGGATCTATGGTACCGCCGGCAGCACGAATTTGAGCGACATCCGTTCTTATCTGCTGACGCCTGGCTCGCAGCGCAACGTCATCCTCGCCAGCACCTCGGCAGCGCTGATGTTCGTAGGATTCGCCTTCAAGGTGTCGGCCGCGCCGTTCCAGGTTTGGGCACCGGATGTTTATCAGGGCGCTCCCGCCCCAGTGACACTGTTCATGTCGGCGGGTCCGAAAGCCGCTGCTTTCGCCGTTTTCCTGCGGGTATTCAACACCGCCTTCGCGCCCATTACCGACCGTTGGGAGCCGTTCGTCTGGTCCTCGGCGCTGCTCACCATGATCATCGGGAACTTTGCCGCGCTGGCTCAATCTAACATCAAACGCTTGCTGGCCTATAGCTCGATCGCGCATGCCGGCTACGTTATGGTGGCCGTAGCGGCCCACAACCAGATCGGGATCGCCGCCGCGATGTTCTATCTGGCTGCCTACGCGTTCATGAATATCGGCGCGTTCGCGGTCATCACGCATTTTGCCCGTGCAGGCGAGAAATACGTCGACGTAGCGGACTTGGCGGGCTTGGGTTGGAAACAGCCCGGGACGGCCGCGCTGTTTTCGATCTTTCTGCTGTCGCTCATCGGCGTGCCTCTTACCGGCGGGTTTTTCGGTAAGTTCTACATCTTTAAAGCTGCGCTCGACGCCCACCTGGTTTGGCTGACGGTGCTCGGACTTCTAAACAGCGCAGTTGCGGCTTATTACTACCTGCGCGTCATCGTTGTCATGTACATGCAAGAGCCTGGCGAAGCGACAGCCACGCTGCAGCCGCTCGGCATCGGTATCCGGACCGCCCTTTGGGCATCCGCCCTAGGGACTCTGATCCTCGGGATCTTCCCCTCCACACTGCTCAACTTCGCGCGAAGCGCCAGCGTTCTAATCAAGTAACACCCTAATTAAGTAACATCCGTTAACCATTAAGAATTGTAATTTATACAACGAAATCGGCCTCCCGCACATCCAAAGGGTCGAGGCAACTGATATGTTGAACAAAACCGGATTCAAGGCGGTGGTACTCGGCACAGGGCTATTGCTGCTGCCGATGGCGGTTTTCGCGAGAGACGGCCACGGCGGTGGTGGGGGCGGTGGACGAGGGTTTTCTGGCGGAGGCGGCCACGCTTTCTCCGGCGGCGGAGGACGCAGTTTTTCGGGAGGCGGGCGCAGCTATTCCGGCGGGGGACATAGCTACTCCGGCGGTGGCGGAAGCTACTATCGTGGCGGCGGTGGGGGCAGTTATTATCGCGGTGGCGGCGGTTACTATCGGGGCGGAGGCGGTTACTATCGGGGAGGCCGCGGTTACTACGGTGGCGGCTACTATGGCGGCCCGGCTTTATCGTTCGGTTTCTACGGAGCGCCTTATGCCTACGGCTACGCCGATCCTTACTACTACGATCCAGGGTATGCTTACCCAGCTGCTCCTGCTCCGAACCCCAGCTACTATGACAATTCCGGCTCCTACAACGATCCCGGATATTACAACAACCAGAATCCTGGATATCCTAGCGCGCCAAACGGCGGCGCCTATCCTCCCGCGCAGAACAACTGCAACCCTCCGGGCGCGTACGACCAAAACGGGAATTACCAGTACTATCCCGGCTGCCAAGTGAATCCTAACTATCCTAATTAACGGCGGCCGACAGTCCAAAAAGCCTGCTCACCCGATAACGTTGAGCAGGCTCTTTTGCATCTCGTCGGCTACCTTGAACACCTTGGTATTGGCGTCGAAGTTGTTCCGAGATTGCAGTAGCGACACCATGGAGGCGCTCAAGTCCACGACATCGGCACCCAGGGGCGAAACTGTTGTGGCGCGGGCGATATCGCTGGCAGCTTGATTCAACTGCGTCTCGGCTCGTGACATTCCTTCCAAAGCGGATGACATCGCTGGAATCTGCACGACGGGCCTCCTACTCTGCTTGCTTGATTTCTTGCTTAATATCCTCTTCGACCGGTTTGAAGAGAATTTGAGCCATTTCATACTTAAGGCCCTCGATCCCCTGGCCGGTCACGCTGGATATCTCATAGAAAGGCAAGCGCTTATCCGCAGCAAGCGCCCTTAGGCGCGCAATCCTGTCCGGATCCTGAGCAACGTCGATTTTCGAAGCCGCCACCAGCATCGGCTTCTTGATCAGGTCTTCGCGAAAGCTGGCCAGCTCTTCCATCACTACCCTGAAATCCTCAACCGGATCGCGCCCGCTAGATTCCGATACATCCACCAGATGGACCAGCAGCCGGGTGCGCTCGATATGGCGCAGGAACTGAGTGCCCAGCCCATGACCTCGATGTGCGCCTTCAATCAGCCCGGGAATATCTGCCACCACGAAAGTCCGGTCATCGACGCTCACGACACCGAGATTGGGCTCTAATGTGGTGAACGGATAGTCGGCGATCTTGGGATGCGCGGCTGAGATTCGGGAAATGAGCGTTGACTTGCCGGCATTGGGGAACCCGACCAGCCCGACATCGGCCAGAAGCTTCAGCTCTAACCGCAGGTGTTTCGCGTCGCCTGGCTTCCCGGGCTCGTGTTCGGTGGGCGCTTGATGGGTGGACGTAGCAAAGTGCTGGTTGCCTCGCCCTCCGCGACCGCCGCGCGCTACCAGGAACCGGTCGCCGGCCTCAGTGAAATCGTGCAACATCTCGCCGGTTTCGGCATCGTAGACGATCGTTCCAACAGGCACCGGCAATTCGATCGACTCCCCTTCCTTCCCGCTCCGATTGCTACCTTCGCCGTGGCGTCCCCGCTGCGCGGTGTGCTCGGGATTGAACCGGAAGTGGAGCAGGGTGTTGTAGTGTGTGCTGGCGACCATTGTGATGTCGCCGCCACGGCCGCCATCGCCGCCGCTCGGCCCTCCGCGAGGCACGTACTTCTCGCGGCGGAAGGCCAGACACCCGTTGCCGCCATCCCCGGCCTTTACGCGGATTTTGACTTCATCGATAAACATAGTGGTGGGTAGTCGGCGGTAGGTGGTGGGACCAAACGGTCGGCCCACTCAAAACTAGCAACCAGAAACTAGAAACCAGAAACTGTTAGCTAATCGGTTCTACGCTGATGAATTTGCCGGAACGGCCCCGGTCGCGGAACACGACGATGCCGGAGACTTTAGCGAACAGCGTATCGTCCTTACCGAGGCCGACGTTGTCGCCAGGTTTAAATGATGTCCCGCGCTGGCGAACCAGGATGGAGCCGCCGGTTACCAGTTCCCCGCCGAAAGCTTTGACGCCCAGGCGCTGCGCGTTGGAATCGCGCCCGTTCTTAGAACTTCCCAGACCTTTTTTGTGTGCCATATCGACCTATGCCAGAATCTCCGGACCTATGCCAGGATCTCGTTCACCTTCACCTGCGTGTAATTCTGCCGGTGACCGATGGTCCGCTTATACTGCTTCTTACGCTTGAACTTAAATACCAGGATCTTGTCGCCGCGTCCATGGGCGGCAATTGTGCCTTTCACGCGCGCCTCGCCGAGCTTGTCCCCAGTTAGAACTTCGTTGGAATCGTTCACCACGGTCAGGACGCGGCCGAATTCGATCTCGGCGCCGACATCGCCAGCGAGCGTTTCCACTTCAATCACATCTCCGGGGGCGACACGATACTGCTTGCCGCCGGTTTCAATCACTGCGTACATAACTATCCTTCGTTGAGCTTGAAATGTGGGCTTAATCAGACGGATCAGAGCAAAACTGCCGTACCAGCTAGAGCCGCAAAGCTTTATGATACGACAATTTGATTGGCAACCGCAAATGCGAGGGGCGCGGTCATTCGCTGGCGAGTGCTCGGCGTACGACGGCTGGCTCTTTCGCTATGACGGTCAGCTACGCCCGCGCGGCCGAGTCCGGCTGACGCCCGCCCTGCTCCCACTCCTGCAAGGCGCGTTTACTGATGCCATAAGTCCTCGCGAATTCAGCCTGCGACATTTTCACCCGCTTACGAATGGCCTTTACATCGATCGGCTTCGGCCAAACTTGCTCCAGTTCAATTTTGCCCCGATGGTGCGCCAGGACCTGCTTCATTCCCTCAATAAAGTCTGCGCCAAAGGTTGTCTTTCTTGTGACCGCTTTCTTCGGCATACTAGTGCACTCCTTTCTAATAAGCCGTAATCTGCCGCAACTCCTTCTTCTCATCCGCGGTCTTCGTGTAACAACGCAGCAGGTAAATGCGCGTGGCAATCACGACATAGAGGTAGATGATCCTCCCGCAACCGCGCTTTCCTTTGCCGCCCGTCGCAACTTCCTCGCTCCCCCGGCGCCCGGTATCACATCTCCAGCATCGGGACGGTCGATCAGATATTTCGCCACAGCTTCGATGCCTGCCGATCCAATCAACTCCGTCGCCTGGGCCTTGAATTTCGACAATTGCAGGACCGTTATTTCGGGCGCATCATTCAACAATTGAATATACCGCATTGCGGTATACGGACGCGGGCTCCGTGTAGCGTTTAAACTTGCGGCCTTGCCTTCAATCACTAACCCACAGTGATAGAATCTCAGGTTGACTGACCGGCATGAGGGTTCTGAGTAACCAATGAACCTGGAAGGCATCCGCGCCTTGCTCGTCGAGGATAACCCGGGCGATGCTCGCCTATTCTTCGAACTGGTCCGCGAAACCGGCGCTGGATATCTGAAGCTCGAGCATGTCGACCGGCTCGATAAGGCGCTGGAGCGGCTCAGCAGCGAGCATTTCGACGTAGTACTGCTGGATCTCTCCCTCCCGGACGAACAGGGGCTCACCACCCTGCTGCGCACCCATGCTCACGCCCCCAAGGTCCCCATCGTCATCCTCACTGGACTCGATGACGAAGCCATGGCCGTAAGGGCGGTCCGGGCCGGCGCGCAGGATTACCTGGTGAAAGGCCGGGTCGATGGCGATCTGCTGGTCCGTTCCATGCGCTATGCCACCGAGCGCTGGCGCGCTGTCGAAGCGCTGGAGCGCCGGGAAGAACACTACCGCTCGCTTATCGAGCATTCGCTCGACCTCATCAGCATTCTTAATATCGATGGCACCATCCGCTATGTAAGCCCCTCGCACGAACGGGTTCTAGGCTATCCCTCGGACGATCTGGTGGGCCAGAATGTGTTCGGCTTCATTCATGCGGACGATATAGCTGGCGTGAAGGACGCCTTCGCGGCCCAAGACGGGTCGGCCTCTCTGGAATGCCGTTTCCGGCACAAGGATGGGACGTGGCGCATGCTGGAGTCCTTCGGGCGCAATTTGTCGCACGTGCCGGGCGTCTCCGGTCTGGTGGTTAACTCGCGTGACGTAACGGACCGCAAGCGCCTGGAAGAGCAGCTCCACCATTCGCAGCGCCTCGAGGCGGTGGGCCGCCTGGCCGGTGGCGTAGCCCATGACTTCAACAATTTGCTGATGGTCATTACAGGCTACTCTCAGATGCTGCTGGATGGAATGGCCCCTGGGGATACCGCACGCGACGACCTCGAACAGGTCGTTAAGGCTTCCGAGCGCGCTACCGACCTGACCCGCCAGTTGTTGGCCTTCAGCCGCCGCCAAGTGGTGCGCCCCGCAATCCTTAACTTGAATTTGCTGGTGCGTGACATGGATCGAATGCTGCGCCGGGTAATCGGAGAGGACATCGAATTGGTTGCGAGCCTTGCCCCCGACCTGAAAACCGTGCGTGCCGATCCGGGGCAAATCGAGCAGGTGGTTCTGAACATTGCGGTAAATGCGCGTGACGCTATGCCTAACGGCGGCAAGCTTACGCTCGAGACAGCCAATCTCCAAGTCACTGACGAATTCGCGCGCATGCGGCCGACGCCAAAACCCGGCCATTACGCCATGCTCTTAATGGGTGACACGGGCTTTGGTATGGATGCGGCGGTGCTCTTGCGATTGTTCGAGCCTTTTTTCACCACTAAAGAAAACGGAACCGGCCTGGGGCTCTCCACTAGCTACGGGATCATCAAGCAAAGTGGCGGCGACATCTGGGTGGACTCGAAACCCGGGCAGGGCACCACGTTCCGGATCTATCTGCCGGTGGCAGAAGAGGCAACCGAGCCGGTGGAAACGCCTCGGGAGAGCGCGGTGCCGCGCGGCGCGGAAACCATCTTACTCGTGGAGGATGAGGACGGCGTGCGGCGCGTAGTGGAGACCATGCTGACGCGGCACGGCTACAACGTGCTTTCTTCCGGTTCTTGCGGGGATGCCATGGCGCTGGCGGAGCGCTACGCCGGACCCATCCATCTGCTGATCACCGACGTCGTGATGCCGGGGATGAGTGGCCGCACCATGGCCGAAAGCTTGATCGCACAACGCCCGGAGACCAAGGTACTTTACGTTTCCGGCTACGGCGGACCCATCGAGCCCGAGACGACCACCGGCTTCCTGCAAAAGCCCTTTACTACCGAAGAATTGGCACGCAAGATCCGCGAGTTGTTTCCCCAAACGCCCTAGCATCAGCGTGCGGATTTGTGACCTTCGATCTTTACTCTTACCGGTTTACGCTTTCGGCGCGCGATCCGATCTGCTTTCCGTCTGGAATGCCCGGCAACATTTTGCGAGGGGCTTTGGGAAGCGTGCTGCGCAGCATAGCATGTGTGCCGGAATGCCCGGGCCATGCTGGGCGGGACGTTCGCGAGTGCGAGCGACGAACGGAGTGCGCTTATGCCCGAATATTCGAGCCGGCGGCTTTTTTATCAGGCCCAAGGGGCATCGAACCGAGTGGCCTTGCCAACTGGCCTCGGCCGTTCGTCCTGCGTGCGGCTCATTTGGATGGCCAGACCATCGGGCCGGGACAGTCTTTCTGGTTCGATGTAAACGTCTTCGAAACGCGATATCCGGTGGTCGAGTATTTCGAGCGGGCTTTTCGAGAGTTGGCCGCAGAGGGATTGGGTCCGGGACGCGGGCGTGCTGATCTGCTTTCGACCGAACTGCTCGGCCCCGTCTCCATTCCGCTGGAGGCCGACTGGACAGCAACGCACCGGATTCGAGTCGCGTTTCGAACGCCGACCGAGTTGAAAAATGATGTCGAAAGCGCGATGAAACCCGAATTTGGAATCTTGTTCGCGCGTGCTCGCGACCGGGTGAGCACCCTGCGGTCGCTTTACGGCGGGGGACCCCTGGAGATCGATTTTGTGAGCCTGGGCGAGCGTGCCTCGGTGATGCGAATGGTCGACTGCCAGGTGCGTCACCTGGCGACCCGGCGCCGAAGCAGCCGGACCGGCCAGTCTCATGGCATCGGTGGCTTTGTCGGATGGGCCGAGTATGAAGGCGAGTTGAGCGAGTTTCTTCCGATTCTTCAGGCCGCCCAATGGACCGGCGTCGGGCGTCACTGCGTTTGGGGAAACGGCGAGTTGCGAGTCGAGAGGGTAGACCACCTATAATGATTCGGTGGCAAACATCCCGATTGGAACAAATGGCGAATCTTCTATCGTCGTTAGTGACGAAACGGCAGTCAGTTTCCTGGGCCTTGACAGTGCGCGCGTGCTGGGAACCCCATTCCTGATCTTTCATCTCGAAATGACTGCGCGTAATTCGGTCAAACCTTTCCTGGATGCGGGTTTTGACACGGTGGGCGCTCGTGTGGACATGCGTCATCTGGCAGCGACGCCCATGGGGATGCGTGTCACTTTTCGTAGCGAATTGACTGGAATTGAAGACCGGCGGCTCTTCTTTCGCGTGGAGGCGTTCGATGAGAAGGAAAAGATCAGTGAAGGCACTCACGAGCGGGCGATCATCCAAGTTGCCAAGTTCGCCTCGCGGGTTGCTGCGAAACGGCTAACAAATTGAATAACTTACAGTGTATTATCGGCCACACTCCGGATTAACCCTTTTGGGTTCGTTTTGTCGTATCCGAATGCCCCTGACCGGTATCTAAACCCCTAGGTAGAGGGAGTACTCTAGGATGAGTTGGGGATTGCGTTTTGATAGTACGGCTGGTACATTGTATGAAAGACCTTTAGTATCAGAGGCGCAGTTAGTGTTTCCCCCGCGAGGGGTGAGGAGAGTCTTGAGACCATTTTTCATGGTGATGGCCGGATTGCTGAGCATTGGCGCAGCTGTCGCCGAGCCTTCCGCCAAGCCGCCTGTCCCAGAGGACGAAATCGTGAGCCGGTACCTCGATGCCACTCAGGAGCAGCAAAATGCCCTCAGGGGCGGTTCGATGGAGGTCGACATCGATGCGCGACTTCCCAAGCGCCAGATGCAGGGCCGGTTGCACGCGCTTCGCAATATCTCGAAGTTGGGCCGGATTACTTATCACATGCTGGGCTTCACCGGCGACAACACCGTAAAGACGGAAGTCATCGCGCGCTATCTCACCGCTGAAGTTCAGGCGAATCAGGGTGATCATCAGGGCGAATCTAATCTTTCGATCACGCCGGAGAATTATAAATTTAAATATAAAGGCACACAGGATTTGGACGGTCGAGAGGCCTACGTTCTGCGTGTGACGCCCCGCCACAAGAAGGTAGGGTTATTCAAGGGCGAATTGTGGCTAGACGCCGAGACCTTCATGCCGGTGCGCGAGTCTGGATCGTTTGTAAAAACGCCTTCCATCTTCCTGAAGAAAGTCGCGTTCGTGCGGCATTACATGCTGCAGAACGGCGTTTCGGTGCCCCAGCGTACAGAGAGCAAGATCGACGCGCGTTTCTTCGGTCCGGTCGAATTGGATATTAACTATCAGAACTTCTCCAAAGATACGGACGCCGACGCAGCCGCGAGCACGCTGAATAAGTGAACCCGGCAATGGTTGCCTGGAGTCACGGTAAGTGCGTCATCGGGTGTGCACCTGATAAACTAACAATTACCTGTCTGGTTGCCTGTCCTTGCTTGTGCGAGTACGGGCGCTTTGAATTTTAGAGGGTCAATGAGAACGCTATTCCTGAATCCGCCATCGTTCGAAGGCTTTGATGGGGGCGCTGGTTCGCGCTGGCCCGCGTCACGCGAAATTGAGTCGTTCTGGTATCCAGTATGGCTGGCCTATCCGGCCGGAATGCTGGCTGACAGCAAGCTTGTGGATGCGCCGCCGCACAAGATTAGTATCGATCAAACGGTGGCCATGGCCAACGATTTCGAATTGATGGTGCTGTTCACTTCCAGCCCTGGGTTCCATGTAGACGTCAAGATCAGCGAGATGATGAAGGACGTCAATCCCAAGCTCAAGGTGGCGTTCGTCGGTCCGCCGGTCACCATCGAACCCGAAAAATCGCTGAATGCTTCCAAGGCTATCGATTTCGTGGTGCGGCGCGAGTTCGATTATCAAATCGCCAACTACGCCAAGGGCACCCCTCTAGAAGAACTTCCGGGTGTAAGTTATCGCAAGAACGGATTGATCGTCAACAACCCGGAAGGCGGAGTAATCGAGAACCTGGACGAGCTCCCCTGGGCCAGCAAAGTGTACCACCGTGATCTCGATTTTAAGCGCTACAACGTTCCATTCCTGCTCAATCCCTTTGTCTCTTTTTACACTACGCGCGGCTGTCCCGCGATGTGCACGTTTTGTCTATGGCCGCAGACGCACTCCGGCCATCGCTGGAGACTGCGCTCGTCGGATGACGTGGTCAACGAGTGCCGCTACGTTCTCGAGAATTTCCAGGGACTCAAAGAGATCTTCTTCGACGACGATACGTTCAACTACCGGAAGGCGCGGGCGATTGAGCTATCCAATAAGTTAGGGCCGCTGAACTTCACCTGGAGTTGCACGTCGCGCGTCACCACCGATTACGAAACGCTGAAGGCAATGAAGGAAGCCGGCTGCCGGCTTCTGATCGTCGGATACGAGTCGGGCGACGAACAGATCCTGAAGAATATCAAAAAGGGCGCGACCATCGATATGGCGATGCGCTTCACGGAGAACTGCCACAAGCTGGGACTGGTTATTCATGGCGATTTCATCGTCGGCCTGCCGGGTGAAACGCGCCAGTCGTTGCGCAAGACCATCGAGTACGCCAAGAAACTGGACGTGGAGACGATTCAGGTCTCGCTGGGCCACGCCTTTCCGGGAACGGAGTTTTACGAACACGCCAAGACCAACGGCTTGGTCAACATCAACGGCATGTCGGACGACACAGGCCATCAGTTGCCCAATGTGGTCTATCCCGGATTCGATCGCGGCGAACTGGTGGAGTGGGTTGACCGCTTTTATTCGGAATACTACTTCCGCCCCAAGACGGCTTGGCGGGTCGTAAGAAAGGCCATCCGGAACAACGATCTTCCACGCTTGTATAAAGAGGCACGGGAATATCTGTTCGTAAGCGCGAAGCGGAAGCAGTTCGTCAAGGAGCAAAAGGCTGCCAACACTATGCGAGGCGCTGAAGAAAGCGTTTCTTAAATGGCGGCAGGCCGCGCGGTCGACCTCAAGACCAAACTGCTTACACTCTTCGTCGTCGCTACCAACGTACTAGGCAATGTCTCGATGTCCTGGGGCATGAAGCATCAAAGCGCGCAGCTTGGTCTTTCTCCGTGGGCATATATCCGCCTTATTTTCAGCCCTTGGGTGCTGCTCGGCACGATGCTGCTCATACTTTGGCTGTTGTCGCGGATGACGCTGCTGGGGTGGGCGGATCTGAGCTATGTCCTGCCGGTAACGGCGATCGGGTACGTGCTCACCGCGATTCTCGGAAAATATTTTCTGGGTGAAGAGATTTCATACCAAGGCTGGATGGGCACTGGGTTGATCGTGGCCGGCATCGTGCTTGTAGGATTGACGCAGCCAAATACAACGAACTCGGAGCAGAGCCGGTGAGGTGGGCCATGGTGGCGACCGTGGTGGGCTGTACCGCACTCGCGGATCTATTGCAGAGTTTCGAGATGAAGCGGCATGTCGTAGCGGTGGAGGATTTGCAACCTGGACGGCTGGGTCGCATGCTGGCCAGGTTGGCGCGCCGCGGGCCGCTGGTCCTGGCGGTGTTTTTCATGGCGATCTCGTTCTTTGCCTTCATGAAACTGCTCTCAGTGGCGGATGTGAGTTTTGCGGTGCCGGTGACGGCCGCCAGCGTCGTGATCGAGACTGTGCTGGCGAAACTGGTGCTTAAAGAAACCGTAACCGTGAAGCGATGGGCAGGCGCATGCTTGGTCGCCTTCGGTGTCGCCCTGCTGGCCATGTGACCCGGCTTCTCTACGGCATTGTTTCGATCGCGGCTGTGTATCAACTGCTGGCGTTGATCGCTGCGCTGGTTCACCGTGGGGCGCGCAGTGGGGCAGGTCCCCGACCTGCCATTTTTCCTACTCCAGGCATCTCCATCCTGAAACCTGTCTACGGCCGCGATCCGGGGTTCTATCCAGCCATCCGCTCCCACGCGCTTCAACAATATCCCGAGTTTGAGATTCTGTTCGGCGTACACACGCTTGACGATCCCGCATCGGTGGACATCCAGCGCTTGATCGCCGAGTTCCCTGCCCTTCCGATTCGACTCATCCTGTCTCCTTCGAAGACGCCTAACCGCAAAGTCGGAATCCTGGCGGATCTAGCGGGTGAAGCTCGTTATCCGCTTCTAATCGTCAACGACAGCGATATTACGGTACCAGCTGGGTATCTCCAGGACGTGACTGCACCGCTTTCCGACGCGGCCATCGGACTGGTGACGTGCCTTTATCGCGCGGAAGCGCACGACTGGCCAAGCCGTTTCGAAGCGCTGGCTGTAGCGACGGACTTCGCTCCCAGCACGTTAGTCGCACCGTGGTTCGGCGTGTCGGAGTTCGGACTCGGCTCGACCCTCGCTTTTCGCAGAGGCGATCTGGAGCGAATCGGCGGCTTTCGGGCCATCTCGGATTATTTGGCCGATGACTACCAACTGGGCCGTAAGCTGCACTCGCTGGGTCTTCGCAACGTGATTTCGAAGGTGGTCGTAAGCACCCGGCTGTCGGCCGGATCGTGGGGCTCCGCGTGGGGGCATCAGTTGCGCTGGGCGCGCACGATCCGGTTGTCGCGCCTCGGTGGGTACGCCGGTTTGCCGATTACCTTCGCGACCTTTTGGGCATTGGTGGCTGCAGGGCTCGGGCTTTGGCCTGCGGCGGTTGGACTGCTGGCCATCCGCCTGGCGATGGCGCTCGGGTGCGGAGGGTTTGTGCTGGGGAGCGCTGATGCCTGGAAATATTTCTATCTAATTCCAGTGCGCGATCTCTGGGGCGTGGTCGTTTGGGCGGTGGCTCTGTTCGGCGACACGGTGGAATGGCGCGGACGGCGGCTGCGATTGGATCGCAAAGGAAAAATCGTGGCGTGACCCAGAGGGATTGTTATAATGGTCGTCGCGCGCCCGTAGCTCAGTTGGATAGAGCGTCTGGCTACGAACCAGAAGGTCGGCTGTTCGAGTCAGCCCGGGCGCACCACACAAAAGCATTATAATTCAATTATTTGCGGAGAACCTGGGCCCTTGGTGCCTTGCGCGGCTTGTTCGTGGTATGCCCATCACTATACCTGCCTCAAGCCTTTCGAGTTCGTGCTATGGCCTTGACCGGTGCCTGTTGCCGGGGATGAACACGTCGGTGTTGCTCGGGATGGATATGACGAACACAGCGCCTGGCCGCCCTGATATCGCTGTTTCCAAATATTCAGGGTCCACATCTGTCTGAAAAAGATGCGATTAGTCCGTTCGTTTCGTAGCCAGAGGCGCATGCAAAATCAATCACTTAGGACAAGTATATCCTGGTTGATACGGATTGGTATAAAGATATATATATCAATTGTTTAGGAGGTCTTATAGTAGGAAGCCAAGCGGCACATATCAACCCGTCCATGCGTGTCGTGGGCATACCAGTGGGCATACTACGATTAGGCATTTTGGGCTCGGTCGGACGCCGCTTCTCCCATTAAAAAAACCCATTATAGCCGGGTCGGCGAACGAGCGTATTCGCAAATGCAGTTTCGGCAAACACGGCCAGCCTAAACAAACATTCCCGACAACACGACCCCTCTGCAGCCACGAATTTGGCAACAACCATAGCTGAAGAATTCGACCCGATGACGAACTCGCCCCATCGGTCACTCGCTTCGCAGAATCGCGGAAGGCGCGCACCTGCTTGCCAGGCAGGAGCGCCGCGCGGGACCTTACGCCGGAATACGGCGGCAACGCTCCGTTATTGAACCACGAGCAGAGGTTGCGACCCATTCCTTCTGACCACGCATTCGAGATTACATCACCACGGGAGCGGGCCGTCCTCATTCGAGAAGGTGCCCGTCGGACCGTTCGCGTCGAGGAGCGCAAGGCGCACGGGCTCACGTGCGGCCTGTCGGACGGTGCGCGTGCCCTGGAAGTTGTTGAGGTCCGTCGCGGTGAACCCCGGACACGCGGCGTTGACCTTGATGCCTGTCGATTCGAGTGCAGAAGCGAAGGCGAGCGTGATCGCGTTGAGCGTCGTCTTCGATGAAGAGTAGGTGCCGAACATCGAACGGTGCGGGTTCTTCGGGTCCGCGTTCAACGTCAGCGAGCCGCTGCTGCTTGAGACGTTAACGATGCGTCCCGCCCGCGCTTCGCGAAGGAGTGCAAGCATCGCTTGCGTGACCGCGATGACGCCGAACACGTTCGTCTCGAACACAGCGCGCACGTCGTCCAGAGACGCGACGCTCAGGCGGCCCGACTTCGCAATCTCCTCAAGCGACCTTCCGGAGCTGCCCGTATGCGAGATGGCCGCGTTGTTCACGAGCACGTCGAGACGGCCGAACTCGTCCCGAATCCGCTCCGCCGCGGCGGCGATAGAGGCCTGATTCGTAACGTCGAGCTTGAGGGCACGAGCATCCGCTCCGATGCTTTTCGCGGCCGCCTCCCCATGCTCAAGACTGCGCGACCCAACGAGCACGGTGAAGCCGTGCGCCGCGAGATCCTTCGCGATTTGAAGACCGATTCCTTTGTTAGCCCCGGTGACCAGGGCGACGGGTTTGTCCTGCATAGCAATATCCTTTTTTGCATCCTCAGCACGCGGGCCTCACTATGGAGACCCGGCGCATGCACTGCGCATCTCCTAGGGCGCGACCCCGGCCATTTTGCGGAGCCGATCATTCGCGAAATACTGAGCCTGCCCTTCTTCGATCGCTTGCAGAACGAGGCCGGCAACGAATTCGGGCTTGTCGCCATCGCCGTAATTGGACGCCGGTCCACCGTCGGCGGGATTCCCCATCCTGTTCTTGCCAAAGTTCGTCGCCGTGATAAACGGGTAGATTTCACTAACGACGATGCGGTCCTTTTCCAGCTCGGCGCGTGCCGTGAGGCTGAAGCCAAGCAGCGCCCGCTTCGAAGCCGAGTACACGCTGTATTGCGGAATAGTCATGAACGCGGTCCCCGAATTGATGTTTACAATGCTTCCGCCACCCTGCGCTCGCATCAGCGGAATCACGGCCTGCATCGCGACAATCGGCCCCAACACGTTAAGGTGGAAGATTTCGTCAAAAAGCGCGGGATCGATCTCCTCGACGGAGGCCGCATAGCTGCGCCCTGCATTGTTTACGAGGCCATCGACGCGGCCGTAATGTTGGTGCAAGGCGCGTACGGCTTCCCGCACTCGATCAAACTGCGTCATGTCTACGGTGACGGGCAGGCTGCCTGGAAGCTTCTGTGCCAATTTTTGCAGCGCATCGGTGCTGCGAGCGAGCAGGGCGACTTTCGCGCCACGCTCAGACAGCGCAATAGCCGTCGACAGCCCTATCCCCGACGAAGCGCCCGTGACAATGAAAACGCGATCCTTGGTTTGCATCGTTCGATCCTCCTATTTCAATTCGACCAATATCCATCGATCAACGGGCTGCTCTCGTTGGCGCCGCGGATGCGACATCCGTCTCAGTTTCGTGATAGCGCATTTGTTCGAGATCGGCAATCAATCCGGGCCCGGTCGGCCGCCATGCCAGCCGTTCCTGGGTGAGCGCGCTTGAGGCCGGAAGGTCTCGGCCGGCGAACGCAGCGAGCCACCCAAAATGGGCTGGAGCCTCTTCCGGGGATACGGAAATAACGGGCACCTTCAGGCCTCGGCCGATGACTTCGGCAATGTGGCGCATAGGCACGCCCTCTTCGGCTACGGCGTGATACCTCGCGCCTTCCAGTTTCTCCAGCGCCAGCCTGTAGAGACGGGCCGCATCGAGCACATGCACCGCCGGCCAGCGGTTGCGTCCGTCGCCCACATAGGCGGATACGCCCTTCTGGCGGGCCAGTTCGATTGCGTAAGTGACGAGCCCTTGCTTGACGGTGTTGTGAACCTGGGGAAGGCGCATCACCCCCACGCGCACGCCCTTTGCCGCGAGCGAAGCCGCCGCCTGCTCCGAGGCGACGCGCGGAATCGGGTGGGAGATCTCCGGCGCATCCTCTTCTGTCGCAGGGCGGCCCGGTGCACTGTTCGCCATGCCCGTCCCGGAGGTGATGAGCAACGGCCGGTCGGATCCGGCCAGCGCCGCGCCCAAGGCCTCTATGACGCGCCTGTCTACCTCGCATACTTCCTGGAACTTCGAAAAGTCGTGAATGAAGGCGGTGTGGATCACGCCGTCCGACATGGCCGCGCCCTTGCGCAGGCTTTCGAGGTCGCTAAGATCGCCGCGATGTACCTGGGCTCCCGCGGGCGTAAGCGATTTGGCACCGGCATCCGAGCGCGTGAGGCCCAGCACCTGATGGCCCACGTTAATGAGCTCTGGAACAATGGCAGAACCGATAAAGCCGGTAGCTCCGGTCACAAAGATACGCATTTCTTTTCCTCCCTGACGGCATCTATTGCTCAGCCGTCACGAATCTGATAAAACGGAGTTAGTCTCCGCATAAATAGATTACCGGAGAGTGTCTCCGGTTGCAAGTTTTTTTGAATGGCCACGAAACCTTCACAAGCTAAGGCCCGAAAGCCCCGCACCGATGCGCAGCGGAATCGGGAGCGCATTCTGGAAGTAGCAAAGCAGGCGTTCTCTCAGTCCGGTGTGGGCGCCAGTCTCGACGAGATCGCCAAGGATGCGGGCGTCGGCCCTGGAACCTTGTATCGCCACTTTCCGACGCGCGAAGACCTTCTGGAGGCGGTGTATCGTACAGAGGTCGAAAAGCTCGCTGCCGCAGAACGGAAGTTTGCTGACACCCTGCCTCCGGTGGAAGCCTTGCGGGCCTGGATGCTACTGTTCGTCGACTACATCGCTGCGAAGCAGATCATCGCCCCTGTGCTCAACGCGCTGGTCGGCGATCCGAAAAAGGTGTTCGAAGCGTCGTACGGCCAGATTTGGGAAGCGATTCGCGCACTCGTGAAGCGGGCGATCAAGAGCGGCGATGTACGGAAGGATCTCGATCCGATCGATCTTCTTCGGGCTCTCATCGGCGTCGCCAATGTGTCGACCAGCCCTGACTGGCAGCAAAGCGCGCGCAGACTGGTGGAGATACTCATTTTGGGTGCGCGGCCATTGAAATGACATGTCTGCCAAGCGCTGTATCTCGGCCAATAGAATTGGCGAGCAAACGAGAGGATGCCTACTCGCTGTCCCGATCGGCCGAGAACGCGACATCTCGCTGCGCTCGATTGCAGCGAGCCGCTTGGCCGAACCAGACGGCTGCCGGTTCAACTCAGCTCAGTTCAGCGGGGTCCAAGTAGCGTTGTCTTCAGCCCCCCTTTGTCGAATGAAGAAGAAAGGGGCTGAGAGAAAAAGGCCAAAGACACGTCCGGCTTACGCGGCGGGCGCTCCGCGAAAGAGCTCTGCGTCTGGAATTCGTGGGAAAAGCGAAGCAGTAAGTCAATGGCGCAGATCGGCCCACTTCAAAATCGCATCCAGGGCCGGGCACAGGGCCTGACCCCACGCCGTTAGACTGTATTCCACTCTGGGAGGTACCTGGGGATAGGCCTTGCGCACGACAATGCCGTCAGACTCCAGTTGACGAAGCTGCTGCCCGAGCATCTTCTGAGTGATGTTAGGAATTGCGCGCTCCAGGTCGGAGTAGCGCAGCACCTTGCCTCCGAACAGATGAAAGAGGATGACAAGTTTCCAGCGTCCTTCGAGAAGGCGGAGGGCTGCTTCGACATCTTGGGCGGCGGATAACGGGGTATATTTTTTGGCCATACTTT
>Ga0185299_10000893_pt1 | contig 68971 bp, 79 predicted proteins | sample PaiPotPPA55metaG_FD_128002 | JGI IMG/M metagenome (GOLD analysis project Ga0185299, IMG submission 128002) | Iron sulfur acid spring bacterial and archeal communities from Banff, Canada, to study Microbial Dark Matter (Phase II) - Paint Pots PPA... ... | reverse complement strand
ATCCTGTGGCCCGAATGGCTTTTCTTCCGCATGCAAAGCCGCCGTAGCGACAAGAAACATGCAGAAGCAAAGCCTGCGCGTGTTCGCAGGCATACTACCTCCTAAAAGTCTTGAACCTTGAATTGAGAACAGGAGTTCACGTGACGTGTCGACAGACACGTTTCTAGGAGAAGGCTAGATCAGGAGCGGGAGATTGAGACGGAGGTCGGGTGGAGAGCCGGGAGGCGGGTGGACCACCGCAGCAAGAAATGTGATGAGCGGCGCCGCTGTTGTGTGCGGAACATCTGCCGGCAGGAGATCAAGCACGGGCGACGAATGGCTGGGTGCCTTGGACGTTAAAAACTGGTTGCTGCCCTGAACGGTTGCCTTGCAGCAGTCGTCGGAATTCGACGGAGAACACCTGCCCTTCTTACAGCAATCCGCGGCTTTCTGATCGAACTTTCCACCAGCGAAGCAGTCGAAAGGACGTACAAGCAGAAGGACTGCTAAGACGGCAACGGCGATGTGCAAGCCACGGCGCATCTCTTTCACAATACCATGTCGTAAGCGCTGGGGACCGCACCGGGCGTGCAATCCCTGTGGACTGTCCATGGCTAGCTCGCTAGCGCTTCATGGTGCGCGGCCATCTGCTCGGATCGCTGAGCGTCATCCCGGTACCTGTTGGCCAAATGCTGGCAGTGGTCGATCGTAATTGCTCGGAACTTCACTGACGAGTAGATGGGGAACTTGGCATACCATGCAGCTTCTTCAGCGTGCTTGTTCGACTCTTCGAACTGGCGCTGGGCAAGTTGACGATACTCTACGGCGAGCGCCTCATGCTGTGCTGGAGCTTCCGCTGTGACCTCAAGCGCCTTCGTTTGTTTGAGGAGCTGCTTCAGACTCATTTTGGCCGTGTCGGCCTGCGCGGCCATCAAACCATGGGCGCCCATCACCAGAACGCCAGTAAACAGAATGCTTTTCGCGAACGCTTTCATAACTTTCTCCTTTGATTGTTGTGGTGCTTCTCGAACGATTGGCTTCAGCATCATCGCTTCCAATCGCTTCTATGAATGAGTTCGCAACAAGGGCAGGCTCGGTTACATCGCTATCGACTTCCGTTCCTGCGAACGACCTGGAGTTGACCATCGTCCACGAGTTGTTTCACCTCGAACTCGCCGCACTACCGTGGCTGACCTTGCTGTGGAGACCGATTACCACCGCAACAACCGCGGCCCGAGTATCGCACCAAGCAACGCACACAGCCCCACCATCCCTCCGTACCAGAGTGCGATAAAGGGTAGCGAGTCGTCGGGACAGTGAAAGGCGTAGGCCACCGCCCCCAACGCTCCTGCGACAAGTCCTGCAACCGCGCCCGTGCGTCTCAAATTGGTGGGCGCTCCTTTGCGCAATGCCCAGATCAGGGCTGAAAACGGAACAATGGAAAACAGCGGTATGCAAAGGGCGCAGGTCACCCATTGCGACCCCATCATCATCTGGTCCCGCGCAGCCGGCGGCCCAAGAGCAAGAGCGCAAACGCCCGCCGATCCAATAGCCAGAAACGCCAGCAAAATGACCGTGTAGGGCTTGCGTCCATCCTGGCCGGGGCTGATCAGTTTGGCGAGCAGCGCGGCACCCGCGCCAATCAAGATCAGCATGAACAGCAGCTTCAGAAGAAGGTAGCCTGAGAGAAACCAGCCCCCGCCGGGCCGCAAGCCGACTGTTGCGAGCATCAAACACACAGCGGCCAGCCCGCCAGCGAGGATTGTCCATGTCAACGTCTTTTTTGTCTCTCCGCGCTTCACCGGCTCCAGATTCGTGCTGAGCAAGTTGATGAGTTGGTCTGTTTTCATGGTCGATTCTCCCTGATGAGACGAGCCATGGCTTTCAAGCCTCGATGGACCGTTACCTTTACATTCGACTCCGATATTCCACACTGCGCTGCAGCTTCGCTAACGCTCAACCCGTCGAGCTTAACGGCCTGAATGGCTTGTCTCACCTTGGGCGCCAATCCTGCCATAAGCCTCTCCAAATCCAAGCTGCTTTCCACCTGGCCGCTGTTGTCGGAAGATGTCAGTATCTCTTTGGTTTCTTCAATCGGCAGGTCGCGCATGGACGCCTTCTCGCGACGCAAATAGTCCACAAATTTATACCGCGCAATCGCATACACCCATGGTGTGAACAACTGCCCCGGATCGTACGTGTGCCGGCGCGTGTGGATGGCAATCAACGCCTCTTGCACAAGATCCTCTGCCTCCACTGGTCCGCGCCCTATCCGGTTCAATTGACCCTGAAAATAGCCACGCAACCGGCTGCTCAGGTTCTCGAGCAGCGTCCGGTGCGCAGCCGCGTCCCCATCCAGCCCCGAAATCATCAGGGCGCGAAGTTCCGCCTCGCTAGTCGACACGTTCATGAGTTCGCAAACTTGGACCTTGCCGTTACAAACAAGGCTCGTACATTATTCTTCGTGGACAGTGTAACCAAATTCGCCCGCCTTGCGAACTCAGAGAGGAGCCCGGTTGGATGAAGTCGTCGCGAATCCAACAAAGGCTTCAGCTTGAGCAAACGAACTTCAAATGACAAGAGAGGGAGATTAACGTGAAACGAGTTTTTGCAATTGGAATTCTTTCCGCCCTGACAGGTTTATCGATTTGGGCCGCCCCCCAAACGCTGACCGGGCAGATCAGTGATAGCATGTGCGGCAAGAGTCACGCCGGCATGGGAGATATGGGCAAGAACGCCAAGGAATGCACACTGGGATGTGTCAAGGCCGGCGGCAAGTATGTTTTCGTGAGCGGCGACAAGGTCTACGATATCAAGAATCAGAACTTTGCGGCGCTCGTAGCGAACGCCGGTGCGAGCGTCCAATTGACGGGCGATGTCGCCACCGACGGGAAAACGATTACGGTCACCAAGATCGCCCCCGTTGCCAAGTAGATTGTACGGCTTAGCGTGGGACGGTGCTTCTTCGCAGTACCGTCCTCACGCGGTGAAGCGCTCGTTGGCTTGATCTTGTCCCCTTCCCTGCGGGATGTTAGAGAACACAGACTTCGCTGGGGTATGAAGGCGCGCAGCGGAGATCGCCTTCAAAATGGACAACATGAGCCACACTGATCACGAACGGGCGCCCGACCCGCACGCCGGCCACAAAATGCCGGACATGCACGGCAGCCACGGCCGTCACGCCGGGCACTCCGTTGCCATGTTTCGCGACAAATTTTGGCTGAGTCTCGGTCTCACAATTCCCGTCGTCTTCTGGTCAACCGACGTTCAACACTGGCTTGGCTACACGGCCCCTTCCTTCCCCGGCTCGAGGTTTATCCCCGCTATCCTCGGTACGGTCGTTTTCGTTTATGGTGGCCTGGTCTTCATCCGCGGGGCATCGAGCGAACTTGCCGATCGCAAGCCTGGCATGATGACGCTGATCAGCCTGGCGATCATAGTCGCTTTTGGAACGTCGCTCGCGGCGACATTCGGCCTCTTCGAGATTGACGTTTGGTGGGAACTCGCGTCACTGATCACGATCATGGTCCTCGGCCACTGGCTCGAAATGCGGGCCATTTCCCAGGCTCGTGGCGCGCTGAACGCACTCGCCGCCCTGCTCCCGGACACCGCTGAACGCGTAAGGGGCGCGGAAACTCGATCTGTTCCACTCTCGGAGTTGCGCATTGGTGACATCGTTCTTGTCAGGCCCGGAGCGCGGGTTCCGGCCGATGGCACTGTCGTTGAGGGCGCCGCCGATGTTGACGAGTCCATGATCACCGGCGAGTCCAAACCACTGCCGAAGACGGCAGGTTCGAGAGTCATTGCGGGAACGGTTGTCAGCGGCGGAAGCCTTCGCGTCAGTATTGCGGCAATCGGGGACCAGACCGCTCTTTCCGGAATCATGCGGCTCGTCGCCGCCGCGCAAGCGTCCGGCTCTCGCACGCAGGCACTTGCCGACCGTGCGGCCGCGATCCTCTTTTATGTCGCGGTCGCCTCGGGTGCCATTACCTTCGCCTATTGGTGGTTTTCTGGCGACAAAGAACACGCCCTTATTAGAACCGCAACAGTCCTCGTCATCGCTTGCCCGCATGCCCTTGGGCTGGCGATTCCACTCGTCATCGCAATCTCAACATCATTAGGGGCACAAAACGGGCTCCTGGTTAAGGACAGACTCGCACTCGAACGCGCTCGCAATCTGGATATGGTCATTTTTGACAAGACCGGAACCCTGACACGCGGTTCTCCTGCCGTGTCGGGCGTCGCGGGGGCGCCTGGCACGACCGAAGACGATTTGATTGCGCGCGCCGCCGCTGTCGAATCGAACTCCGAACACCCTCTCGCCAAAGCAATCGTCGCCGAAGCCGGGCGCCGCAGCCTGACTCGATTGGCCGCCACGAATTTCGAGGCGCTTCCTGGCCGGGGAGCGAAGGCGCTAGTGGAAGGCACGAGTATCGAGATCGGCGGACCACGCCTGGTGACCGAGGCCAAGGTAACGGTGCCGCCGGAAGTTGAAAAACTGACAACCACATGGGCTTCTGACGGGAAGACGGTTCTTTATGTGCTCGCTCAAGGTCGGCTGATCGGAGCTTTCGCGGTTGAAGACGAGATTCGGCCTGAATCCAGTGAGGCCGTCGCTGAACTCCATCGGCTTGGTGTCCGCGTCGCGATGATCACGGGCGATTCGAAGGCGGTTGCCGATTCGGTTGCCCGGCGTATCGGGATCGATGAGGTCGCCGCCGAGGTTCTCCCCGCCGACAAGGCAGCTGCAGTGAGGAAATTTCAGGCCGGCGGCAAACGGGTAGCGATGGTCGGCGACGGCGTTAACGATGCACCCGCTCTGGCAACCGCAAATGTCGGAATCGCCATCGGGGCTGGAACCGATGTGGCAATTGAGTCCGCGGGGATCGTACTTGTGCGTAGCGATCCGCGCGATGTCGTTGGTGCGATCGAACTTTCCCGCGCTACGTATCGAAAAATGATCCAGAACCTAGTTTGGGCGACGGCCTACAATATTGTCGCTATTCCGGTCGCTGCTGGCCTTTTCGTCCACTGGGGATTCGATCTTCCGATGAGTGTGGGGGCGGTCGCGATGAGCCTGTCCACCATCATTGTAGCCGCCAACGCTCAGTTGCTTCGCGGACTTAAGTTGCAACAAGACACCCTCCCCCATAGCGCTTAGTGAACCGTACCCGGCGTACGGTTTGCTTCGGGAACATTCCGGTAGCCCCACGAAAGGCGCGGCGGTTCCGGGAGAAGCTTTTGGCGTTCGTAGTAGGGATGGTTTGAAGGTTCACTCCGCTCCGTTCCGCAACTTCGCCAATCTTGAGGGCCATCGACGGTCATCCTTTCATCTGGTTCCATCCTAAACCCCATACCATAGGTATGGAGTCAAGGGGTATCACAGAAATGTTTGAGAGCACCCAATCAGGGCCGGTTTGTCTGCCCCGACAGCGCCTCTTCCTCCCCTCATCGGATCGCCTGCGCGACGCCTTGGTACGTGTATGTCGTCGGGCGTGGTCCGGGAATGTAGGAAGTCGTCAGCTCAGGAATCTGAAACCCGGCTCCCTTAATAATTTCGTCGATCCTGTGATTCAGGTGGCATCCTCCGCCGATGCGCTTCCAGAGTGGTGTGAGTCGATCCTGCCACACAGCCACGCCAGGGTCGGGCGCGCGGCCATGCTCTACAAAGATGAGCTTCCCACTAGGCTTCAGGACGCGTTTCATCTCCTTGAGCGCTCTCTGAGGGTCCACAATCGAACACAGCGTCCACGTCAAGACAACCGTATCGATACTTGCATCCGCTAGCGGCAGGGGTTCCTCGGCGGATTGCGAAAGGAATTCGACATCAATCGTACCTAGTCTTTTTCGCGCCAACCGCTGGAGTTCAACAGACGGATCGACACCATGGACACGCCGGACCTCCGACGAATAGAACGCCAGGTTCAGACCAGAACCGATGCCGACCTCCAACACCTCGCCGCGCGCATTGGGAATCCAAGCTGCCCGCAGGCGGCGCGTCTCTCGATTGCTCATAGCAAGATCTATGATGCGAGGCAGAACGTATTTCGCGTACAAGCTCATAAGGTCTGTTTCCGCATTGACCCCTAACGCACCGGTTTTCGAGCGACGAGAACCCACCATCGGGACTTCCCGTCCTCATCAGGAGGGCGCTCAAGAAACGGATCATGGACTTCTACAATTTCGAACCCCGCTTTTTCCACTTCCTTCTTTGCCACTTCCGGAGCCAACTGGTGGTGTTTGATTTGTTCATCTCGGGACTGTGTTTCGCGGCTATACCAGATACCTTCCATGAGAACGAAAGTTCCGCCCGGCTTCAGCGCGGCCAGGGTATGGCGCAACATGGCCTCATGCGCCGTCATCTCGTGATACGCATTGACAATCAGTGCAGCGTCGAGCCGATCCGGCGGTAACTTGGGATCGTCTTCCGTGCCCTTGATGACCTCGACGTTCTTCAAACCCTCTTTGGTTATATGTTCCTTGAGCTTGATAAGCTCGGCGTCGCTGATATCTTCCGCGAACACCTTGCCGGATGGTCCAAGAAAGCGGGCTAACGGAATCGTGTAGAAACCGTCTCCGCAGCCCACGTCTGCTGCCGTGTCTCCAGGCCGGAGGTTGAGGGTTCCGATCACGCGCCTCTTCATCTCGGCAGCGCGATCCTCCTCCGACTGCGGTTGAGGAGCCTGGCCCGGCGCACCGCTGACGATCAGCAGCAGAATCGCGGTTCGCAGGAGGGCGTAGATAGGCGTAACGGTTCGGTGTGGGCCGAGAACGGCTGGGGCGGTCATGACTCGTACTGTACACGAAACTTGACATCTATTCAAGTATTCGATTGAATAGATGCATGGAGAGTTCCCGTAAGCGGCAGTTCAAGAATGAGCTATACGATCAGTTTGCTCGTCTCAGTAAGGCCCTCGGCAGCGGGCGCCGGCTCGAATTGATCGAATTGCTCGCCCAGGGGGAGCGTACCGTCGAGGCGCTCGCCGAGGAGACTGAACAGTCTATAGCAAACACCTCGCAGCACCTTCAGGTGCTACGCCACGCTCGGCTGGTTGAGTCAACCCGCGCCGGGAACCACATCCGCTATCGCCTCGCCGACGATCACGTTCTGCGGTTGTGGCTCGCTTTTCGCGATGTTGGTGAAGCACGCTTAGCTGAGATCGGAGCGTTGGTGCAGACCTTCCTAAGCGACCGTGAGCGCTTGCAGGCCGTGAGCAGTAACGAACTGCGCCGCCGAATAGACGAGCGCAGCGTCGTGGTGCTCGACGTGAGACCCGCAGTGGAGTACGAAGCCGGTCACATTCACGGCGCGCGGTCGATTCCGATCACCGAACTCCGGACCAGGCTCAAGGACCTTCCGAAGAACCGTGAGATCGTCGCGTACTGCCGCGGGCCCTATTGTGTGTTTGCCGACGAAGCTGTAGCGATCCTCCGGGACAAAGGATTCAAGGCGTTCCGGCTTGAAGTCGGTTTTCCAGACTGGGCAATACAGGGATTGCCGACATCGTCGTCGGCCCGACCATGAAGCGCCCAATTATCCCGGCGGCCGGTGACGGGGAACGTATATGAATGTGATTGACGTCGCGACACTGCAGAATTGGCTGGAGCGGAAACGAGATGTGGTTGTGCTGGATGTTCGGACGGATGAAGACCGCGAGCAATGGTTTATTCCCGGAAGCAGCCACGTGAACGCCTATGACGAACTGAAAGCCGGACGGCCGGGCCCTCTCGCTGAACTGAAATTGCCTCCAGGTATTCCGATTGTCACAGTCTGCAACCTCGGCAGGATAGCTGCGGTCGCGGCCGAGAAGCTGGAGAACCAGGGAAACGATGTCTTTGTCCTGCAGGGTGGTATGCAAGCCTGGAGTCTGGCTTGGAATATCGCTGAGGTGACCGTCAACAGCGAGGGCGTCCTCGTTTTGCAAGTGAGGCGGACGGGCAAAGGCTGCCTCTCTTATGTGATCGCTTCCGCGGGAGTTGCTGCTGTGATTGATCCGTCGTTGCCTCCGGAGGTCTACCTCGGCTTAACGAGAGAGCGCGGCTGGCGGATCGCTTTCGTACTCGACACACATATTCATGCCGATCACCTGTCACGTGCGAGAGCCCTGGCGGAACAGTCCGGCGCGACGTTATTGTTGCCGCAGCAGAATCGTGTGCACTATGCGTATACACCCGTTCAAGATCGTGACGTAATTTCTATCGGGAGCGCCCAGTTGGTAGCGATTCACACGCCCGGCCATACGCTCGAAGCCACTTCTTATCTCTTGAACGACGCGGCCCTGTTCACCGGGGATACGCTGTTTCTCGCGGGAGTAGGACGCCCGGACCTCAGCGCGGAGCCTGAAGAGGCGCGGCGGCGCGCCCACTTGCTTTTCGGATCGATCCTGCGCCTGCGTGCTCTTCGGCCAGATGTTGTGCTATTGCCCGGTCACACGAGCCAGCCGGTCCCGTTTGACCGGGTGCCCTTGGCGGCGCCGATTGGGTCTGCATTCCTGCAGTTGGACGATTGGTTTTCGTCGGAGGAGGAATTTATTGAACGTGTTCTGTCGCGGATACCGCCGACGCCTTCGAATTACACCCGGATCGTAGAACTGAACGAGACCGCGACACCGCCACCGACAGACTTGGCCGAGCTCGAAGCTGGAGCGAACCGCTGTGCCGTCGCCTAGTACCGTCACGGCACAGCCACTCCGTCTTGGGCTAAAAGAGAACGCCGCCCAATTCCTGCTCTTGGTCGTCGTTAACGCATTCGTCGGCGGGCTTGTTGGCACCGAACGCGTCGTTCTTCCGGTCATCGCGGAACGCAGCTTCGGGCTCGCCTCGCATACGGCCATTCTGTCGTTTCTCGTCAGCTTCGGGCTGGTAAAAGCGTGCGCGAATCTTATGGCAGCTCGCGTGAGCGAAACCATCGGACGCAAGAGGGTGCTCGTGGCGGGGTGGTTGTTTGGCCTACCTGTGCCGTTGCTGATTGGTTTTGCTCCATCGTGGGGTTGGATCGTATTCGCAAATGTTTTGCTCGGCGTCAATCAGGGCCTGTGCTGGTCCACCACGGTGATCATGAAGATTGACCTTGTTGGGCCGCGACGGCGCGGCTTGGCGATGGGCCTTAACGAAGCGTCCGGCTATCTTGCGGTATCTTTGGCCGCGTTTGGCGCTGGAGCACTCGCTCCCACCTTGGGCTTGCGACTGGCGCCGATGTGGTTGGGTGAGACGCTGGCTGTGGCGGGATTAGTCTTGTCGCTCCTGTTGGTGCACGAGACGCTGCCGTTCTCCCGTCTGGAGACGGCGCTTGGCAGTACCCAAGCAGGTGCCCCCTCGTTCTGGCATGTTTTTCGGAACACCAGTTGGGGCGATCGCAGTCTCTTCGCGGTCTGCCAAGCGGGCCTGGTGAACAATCTGAACGATGGCTTGGCGTGGGGCCTGCTGCCTCTCTTTTTCGCCGCAAACGGGTTGGCACTGAGCCAGATCAGCATTTTGAGCGCACTGTACCCGGCGACTTGGGGCATCACGCAATTTGGCACAGGGGCGCTTTCCGATGTCATCGGGCGAAAGTTTCTGATCGCATCCGGAATGGTTATCCAGGGCATTGCTATTCTGCTCTTCGTTCTCGGCACCGGGTTCTCGGCGTGGTGCGCGGCGGCCATCAGCTTGGGTGTGGGGACGGCAATGGTTTACCCGACGCTGCTTGCAGCGATTGGAGACTTAACGAATCCGACGTGGCGCGCAACAGCAGTCGGTGTATATCGTCTTTGGCGGGATAGCGGTTATGCCTTCGGTGCAATCCTTGCAGGGACTATTGCCGATCAAGTTGGGATTCGGGGAGCCATCGCGGCGGTTGGTGTGCTCACGCTGTTCTCTGGCTTCATCGTGGCCGTCATGATGCGCCCCAGGCAACCCTCGGCTGTCCAGTGACTTTGGTCCGAGAAGCAATGGCCATAGGCAGCGACCTCGCGATTCCGGGAATCCGCTCGATCTCTATACCTTGCTACCTCCAATCGGATCCAGCGCAGTTTCGCTGTTTGAACGGGTTCTCAGGGCGGGGCCGCTGATCCCGCCGCTACCGCTCCCGTGGATCGCTCCCCCGCGATATCACCCCTCCCGTCAGTTTCCATACTTCTGCTATAGTCGAAATATGGTCACAGCCAAGGCAAAGAAGTCCTCCGAACAGGTCGCCAAATATGCCGATATGTTTACAGCGATGGGTACGGAGCCGCGGCTGCGGATTATGCAGCTTGTCCTCTCCGCTCACCCGGACGGTCTTGTCGTCGGCGAGATCCAAAGCGAACTGGGCATCCCCAATTCCACCCTTTCCCACCATCTGGAAAAGCTCAAGAACGAGGATTTGGTAAAGGTCCGACGCGACAGCACCTTCCTGTGGTACACCGCCAACACTGAGGCGCTGGAGGAGCTTCTTGGCTTTCTATATGCAGAATGCTGCACACGAAACAAGGCAATTCAACCCGACAAGATCATCACTCTGTGCAAGTAAAGGTAAACCACCATGATTAAGCCCAAAGTGCTTTTTCTCTGCTCCGGTAATTCGTGCCGGACACAAATGGCCGAGGCGTTTCTCCGAGACTTGGCGGGTGATCGCTTCGAAATAATCAGTGCCGGAGCTGACCCAACGCCGCTCGATCCGGAGGCTGTGGTAGCAATGCGCGAGATGGGCATCGATATGGCCGGACAGAGTCCAAAGGATGTGAGCCGATTTCTCGGCCAGCGCTTCACTTTCGTCATCACGTTGTGTGACCGGGAGCAGGAGCGGACGTGTCCGATCTTTCCCGGAGCCATCTGGCGCCGCCAGTGGAATCTGGAAAATCCCGCGCTCACCGCGTCGCCGGCAGAACACCGGCAGCTTGTTCGCCGCGTCCGCGATCAGTTGCGGGAGCATGTCGTTCAATTTGTGAGCGAGCACCAATAAGGAGAACCATGGAAATCAAAGAGATCGTCAAAGAGAAGTACGGCCAAGCCGCGTTGCGCGTCACCACTGGCGGAAGCTCCTGTTGCGGAGCGAGCGCGAGCCTTGATGGCTGTAGCGTCGATCCGATCACCTCCAATCTGTACGATGCCAACCAGACCGGGCAAATCCCCGAAGAGGCTATCCTCGCTTCGCTGGGTTGCGGCAACCCGACCGCCCTGGCCAAGCTCAATGCCGGCGAAATCGTCCTCGATCTTGGCTCAGGAGGCGGCATCGACGTGTTGCTTTCCGCCCGGCGCGTCGGCCCCGCCGGCAAAGCTTACGGCCTCGACATGACTGATGAAATGCTGGCCCTCGCCCGCGAGAACCAGCGCAAAGCCGGAGTCAAGAACGTCGAGTTTCTCAAGGGCGAAATTGAAAGCATTCCCCTACCCGACAACTCCGTAGATGTCGTCATTTCTAATTGCGTGATTAATCTCTCGGCCGACAAGGACAAGGTTTTGCGCGAAGCACTTCGCGTCCTGAAGCCCGGCGGCCGCTTGGCCGTATCCGACGTGGTTGTCCGCGGTGACGTGCCGGAACAGGTGCGCCGCAGCATGGAAATGTGGGTTGGCTGCATTGCCGGAGCGCTGCAGGAATACGAGTATGAAGCCAAGCTGGCCCGCGCGGGCTTCGATGAAATCGACATCGAGCCGACTCGCGTTTACAGCATCGAGGACGCCCGGCAATTCCTGACCGGCGAAGGCATCGACGTAGACGCAATCGCGCCGCTGGTGGAAAACAAATTCATGAGCGCCTTTATCCGCGCCGTGAAACCCACCGCAAAGGAGTGTTGTGGCCCGGCGTGCTGTAGCTGAGGCCCTCGGGACGGCCTTTCTGCTGGCCGCAGTCGTTGGTTCCGGAATCATGGGTGAACGGCTGGCCGGGGGAAACGTCGCCATCGCCCTTCTCGCTAATACGCTTGCGACCGGAGCCATGCTGGTTGCGTTGATTCTGACGTTCGGCCCGATCTCCGGGGCGCACTTCAACCCGGCCGTCACGGTGGCCGACGCTTCTCAGGGCGGTTTAGCCTGGCGGGAAGTGCCGGTTTATATCGCCGCTCAAATCTCCGGCGCGTTCGCCGGTGTCGCGGCGGCTCACCTGATGTTCTGCGAGCCGTTGTTTTTCGCTTCGCGCCACGTCAGGGCCGGTAACGCCCAGTTCTTCAGCGAATTCATCGCGACGTTCGGGCTTCTTTCCATCATCTGGGGTTGCGCCCGGCTCCGATCGACGGCCGTGCCGTTCGCGGTCGGTGCTTACATCACCGGAGCCTACTGGTTTACGTCGTCGACGTCGTTCGCCAATCCCGCTGTCACGCTGGCCCGCGCCGCGTCGGACACTTTCGCGGGCATCCGCCCGGCTGATGCGCCGGGGTTCATCGTCGCGCAGTTCGCCGGAGCCATGGCCGCAACGCTGCTTTTCCGGTGGCTGGTGCCGTCACTTCCGAAGGACGCCGCCAACGTCGTTGTTGCTCATCCTCAAAAGGAAACCACTCATGCCCGCTAAAAAACGAGTCCTGATTCTCTGCACCGGAAATTCGGCCCGGAGCCAGATGGCCGAAAGTTTATTGCGTCACGACGCCGGAGACCGTTTTGAAGTGGAAAGCGCAGGCACCAAGCCGAACCATGTTCGGCCCGAGGCAGTTGCCGCGATGAAGGAGCTGGGCATCGATATCTCCGGCCATCGCTCCAAGAGCGTCGATGAATTCACCGGCCAGCAATTCGAATACGTCCTGACCGTGTGCGACAACGCGAAAGAGAGCTGCCCGATTTTTCCCGGCCAAACCGTCACCATCCATCACAACTTTGAAGACCCGGCCGCCCTGCAGGGTTCCGAGGAGGAAAGGCTCGCGCTCTTTCGCCGCGTCCGCGACGAAATCAGGCAGTATTTGCGAGTCTTTCCCCCCAGCTAGACGACTACCGAAGAGCTTCCCGCAGTACGTGTTCATCAACCCCGCGACTCGCGCAGCATCCGGCTAGCTTTCCGTCGATCACAACCGCGGGGAGGCTTCGGATGCCATGCTCGGTGGCCTTGCTGGCCACTTCCTTCTGATGCATGTCGTGGATATGCACTTCATGTTCACCGGCCAGCTTCTTGACTGTCTCAATGGTCTGTTTGCAGGTGTGGCAGCCCGCGCTGAAAATCTCGATCTTGTGTTTCATTGATGTAGTTGTCCTTTCCTGTTTTCCAATTGGGTTAAGCCGTCTTCCGCCGGAACGCAGGCAGGGCAGAAGCCGACTACTGTGGCCGGATGCGGCCACGAATTCCAAACTGACGCGACGACCAAAAAGCCGATGCCCGCATAAGTTACCCGACTCGATTCCAGATAGAACTTTCCCCCGAGAATCACGGCTCCCGCCGCGACGCCCATCCAAAAAGGCCCAAGCCCGCGGCGGCGCGATGCCCGGAACCCGAGCGAACCAACGGCGATGGCCAGAAACAGCACGGTCAATGGCAACAGATACGTTGTCGAAATCAGGAAGCCCAGCCCCACGGCGGTAAGCATAGCCGCATACGCGGGCCAGCAGGCCGGACACATCAATTTCGGAAGCAGCGAGACGCCCACCCCCGGAAGCGACAACAATCCTTGTTTCAAAGTGCGCGTCATTCGCTCATCTCCTCATCGAGACTTTCCAGAATTGGACATTCGGCCAGCGGCCCGCAGCCTTCACACCGCTCTGTGAGTTGGCGCAACGCTTTTTTCATACCCTGAAGGGACTCGATTTTCTGCTCGATGTCCGCGATCTTGGCTTCGGCACGCGTTCGCATGTCGGCCTGCTTCGTGCCAGGCTTCATTCGGAGCGCCAGCATTTCGGAAATTTCGCTTAAAGAAAACCCGAGTTCCTGTGCTCGCTTGATAAACCGTAACCGGCGAGCCGCTTCACGAGGAAAGACTCGATACCCCGCCGCCGTTCGCGGCGGTGCAGGCAGAAGCCCCTGCCGCTCGTAATAGCGAATGGTTTCCAGATTGACGCCGCCGAGCTGGGCCAAGCGGCTAATCGTCAATTTCTCCGCCACTGGCTGCGTTGCTCTCATATCTGTAGTCTAAACTCCGTACCTAAGTCCGGAGTCAAGGGGAAATTAGCGTTTGCCAGCCTGAAAGTCGGACTACTTGGCTTTCGCCACGATGTATTCAAGGGCGTCCGCGTTTTGTACCATGGTGCCATTGAGGAGAAGGGGCTCCGGCAGATTGTCCTTCCATTGGGCTCCCGGTGCATACGCGGCCGTCAAATCCCAGAAGAACCCGTTGCGCTCGCAGCAGTCGGGATGAAGCTGGCCGGTCGTCTCCGCTTTCTTGATGATTGCCGCGACCACATGGCCGGGGTCCCAGAATTGCCGCACGCGGCGATCATTGAGACGATCCAGCACGCTCGTACCCGGCGCACTCCAGTCGGTCGGGAGAATCGGCTCCCATACCGCGAACACCGCTACCGGGCTTTCGAGGTGGTTCTTCAAAATGTTCTCGACTGCGGAGGACCCCCGCAGACATGTCGGTCAAGTAGGGGAGAGCAGCAGAATCACGCGCAGCTTGTCCGATGTCCGGTTGAATTCAGCCTTAAGCGCGGAAAGCGTTGAGCCGTTCATTTCGACTAACGACGGTTGCCCCGCTGGCGCATGGCCTGTTCTCGTGAAGTACACCGCGCCGAGAATCATCAACACAGCAGCCGCGAGAACAATTGACCAGGTGCGCTTCATTTGGAATCTACTGGATGGCGGCCATCAGCTCCGCGAGCTTTTGCGGGAAGATCATCACCGCGAGCACGACCGCCGCCGACAGCCCGAACAAAATCAAACTCAAGCGGCTCCTTTTCTGGCAACTCCTTTGGCCCCGGTACAGTTGAAAGGCACTCACGCCAAGCAGAATCACCGCGAGGCCAATCAGCCACGGCCGCAACCGCTCCAGCGCAACGCTCAAGCCCAGCGCACCCACCGCACCGGCGATGCCCAGCGGCAAACAGCACGCCAGCGTTGCCAGTGCGCTCATGGCAGCAGCAACCGGAGTTAGCTTTTCGGTGACGCGCATTTTCAGACGACCTTGGTCTCTTTCACCTGATAGCCGCACTTCGTGACGAACTTGGAAAGGCTCTCCGCGCTTTGCTTCGCCGCCTCAAACGTGATGACCGCCTGCCCGGCCTTGTAATCGACGTCCGCTTTTCACGACCCCCGCCATGTTGCGGAACGAGGCCTCCAAACCTTTCGCACACGCCGCGCAGGTCATTCCCGCAACGCGAAATTGAACTGTCTGTTGCTTCGCACTCGATTGCGCACCGTTTTGCGGGGCAGCCGACACCGGCAAACCGCTCCCGAACGGGAGCACAACCAGCCTGGCCCAAATCAGAATGAACGCCCCATGCCTTGTGATCTTCATGGATGCTGCTATCTCCCTCTTGCTTCCCGCACCGCCGCGCGAATCCATTCCGGAGGCGGAACACCGGCACGCCGACCACCATCGATATAGGTACGGCACATCATCCCGAAGGCGCGGGCGCCCCGCACGGCGGGCTCGACGTCCTGCCCGTCCACTCGAATCGAAGGTGAACCCAGAAAGCCGACTTGCTGCGCGGTGGCCGCGTCTTTCACCTCGACTTCAACCATGTGTGCGGGCGTACCCTCTTGCTCCAGCACTTCGCGCACGCGATCGACGGCCGGGACATGGTTCGGGCAACCCGAAAAAAAGAGAATTTCAACTTTCATGCTTTTTTCCTCTGCGGCCGGGGTTTCGTGATTGCTTCCAGAACGGGGCAGGAGTCCCGGTGCTTCGACGGTTGCCGGAGAGCCGTGTGGCATTGCCGCAACGCTCCGGACAACTCCGTTTCCATCGCCCGTAGTTCGGCGATCTTGGCCCGGACCACGCCGAGCTTTTGCGCGATCAAATCTCGGACGTGCTCACAAACCTCATGCGGGTGACGCTGGATTGAAAACAGCTCCCGGATTTCGTTGAGAGAGAACCCGAGCTGCTGCGCCTTCTGGATAAATTCGAGATCGGCGACTTCGTGCTCCTGATAAAGCCGATAGCCGCCCGGTGTCCGCACTGGTCGAGGCAACAGCCCCGACTTTTCATAGAAGCGGATCGCATCGACACTCAAGCCGGTTTTCTGCGCGACTTGGCCAATTTGCATAGAAGCAGCACCCATCACTTCTTAAGGATACAGTCTGGAGTTAACTCCAGAGTCAAGCCCTCCTTCGCGAATACTAAACGGGGCCCCCAGGGTCTCTTCACGAAAGCCAGCGTCTGGCCGCATCCGAGGAGCTGATTCACTGGCCGTTCGTACAATGTACGCTGGTGTGAGTATCATAGGTATTCAGATGGCGTTCTGGTCCACAGTCCGGCGTGCTGTCACGGTTCTGGTTCTGCTCCTCGCAGCGACTGAGATCTTCGCTTGCGATCTAATCTCGCCTCCGACATGCCTTTTCTCAAACCAAACTACAAACGACTCGGACCAGGGGTGTTCGGGCGACGGGTGCCTGTGCTGCTGTGCCCACATCGTGGTTGCTGCGCCGATAGTACCGCTTGTGGGCCTAGGGTTCATTTCGCAGGCTGTTCCCGTCGAAATCGTTCAAGCTCCTGATTTCCCGCCGAGCGGGATCGACCATCCACCGCGTTTCTAGCTCCTCCTACCAACTTCAATTTCAATCTGTTTTATAGGAGATCCCATGAAGAGGAAACGTGTCTTGCCTCTTTGCCTGGGCGCGCTATTTGTGGCGATGCCGGCAATGTCGCAAGAGAAAACTTCGATCACGCTTGAGGACTTGGTGCGCGCCAGCCTGGCTCGGAACCGCGGTATTCTGGCACTTCGTCAGCGTGTTGCTCAAGCTCAAGGACTGGCACGCCAAGCTGGTGTCCGTCCTGCGCCAACGGTGGAAGCCGAAGGAGCGACCGGCCGGCCTTTCGGGAGCGTCGGGGAAGAGCAGTTCTCCGCCGCATTCGTACAGCCAGTTGAAACGTTTGGCAAACGCAAGGGCCGCCTAAATGTCGCCGAGATCTCGGTCGCTCTCGCCGAGGCGGAAGTCGAGGAGCGCAGCAGTCAACTCGCCTATGAGATCGAAACCGGTTACCTGTCCGTCGTGTACGAACGGGAGCGAATCTCGGTGCTCGATCGGGTGTCGGAGAGCCTGCGCGAATCCCGGAGACTCACTGATGCACGCGTCCGAGAAGGAGACGCCGCGCCGCTTGAGGCGCAGCTGCTTGCAGTCGAGCAAAGCCGTGCGGATGCTCAACGTGCCGACGCGACCGGGCGGCTGAGGGTAGCGGAGACGGACCTTCGCCGGCTAACCGGCTTGGCGCCGACCGATGCTCTTCCGACAATCGGCACGCCAACGGGCGGCAAGGCAGCGCTGCCGTTGGAGGAGTTGATCTCCCTCGCAAAAGAAAAGCGGGCTGACCTGCGAACTGCTCGTCTACTGGAACAGCAGGGCGGCGCCGACACCGCCCTTGCCAAAGCGGAGGCCCGCCCGGATGTGACGTTCTCGGCGCGCTACGCCCACAACAATACACGGCTCGACAATCAGTACGGGTTTACAGCCGGCGGGGCGCTTACACCCCTCCGGGAGCAATACGACACTTTGAGCATAGGTGTATCGGTGCCGCTCACGACGCAACGGCGCAGTCAAGGCGCGATCGAGGCCGCAGCCGCTGGCGCAGCTAGCGCCCGCCTTCGACGGGAATACGTGGAATTATCCATTCCGCTTGAGGTGCAAAGCGCATATGAGCGCTGGACCGCAGCCATGCGCACGCGCGACATGCTCCGGGACGGCGTAGTGGGCCAATCGACCAGGAACCTGGCAGTCGTCCGAGAGGCATATCAGCTTGGGCAACTGCGCCTTCTGGACGTGCTCAACGAGCAGCGCCGTCTAACTGACACCGAGCTTTCGTATCTCGATGCCCGCGTCGGTGTCGCTCGGGCTTTGGCTGATCTTGAACGTGCCACGGGAGGACTACTGCCATGAAGGGGCTAGCTTTTCTAATGGTCTGCGCCTTGGGGCTTCTGTCTTGCAGCAAGCAGAAGCCGGAACGGGAAACGAAAACCGAAGCTCCTAAGCAGGAGGCCACGGCCGAGGAGAAGGAGAAACCGAAGGGCGATGCGGACACAGTGGAGATAACGCCCGAGGCGCAACAGCGTAGTGGGATCGTGGTCATGGCCGCCGCCTCAACTCCTATGACACAGCACCTGCAGGTCACCGGCACCGTGCAGCCGATCGACGGCAGCATTGCGCACATTCGTCCGCCTGCACGCGGTCGTCTGCTGGAGGTGCTTGTGAAGGTCGGCGATCGCGTGAGTACGAGCCAAGTGCTCGCGCAACTCGACAACATCGAGGCTGGGGAGATTTCCGCGCAGTACAATTCCGCTCGGGCCGAACTCCAGAGACTCAAAATCCAACTTGCGGCGCAGCAGCGCCAAGTTGAGCGGAACCGCCGCTTGGCAGAGATTGGAGCTGCTCCACAGAAAGACTATGAGCTCAGCCTGGCAGAGCAGCAGGGTATGGAAGAAGGCATTCGAGCTCAGGAAAGCACCATTGCCGGGTTGAGTACCCGACTACGTCGCTTCGGAATCAACGAAGAAGGAAATGCGCCTTCGACCACGGCAATCAGGGCGCCGTTTGCCGGAGTGATCATCCACATGGCAGCCGCCCCCGGCGATGTGGTTGAATCGGGCGTCGAGTTGTTCTCGCTAGCAAACCTCTCGACAGTTTACGTTCAGGCGCAAGTTTACGAGAAAGACCTGGGCCAGGTTAGAGTGGGCCAGACTGCCTCCATTACTCTGGATTCTTATCCTGGGGAGCACTTAACAGGAAACGTAGCTTCGATCAGCGATCTCATAGACACTCAGACCCGCACTGCAGCCGTCCGGTGTCAAGTCGCCAATCCCAGCGGACGCTTGAAGCTCGATATGCTCGCGACCGTCCAGTTTCCGACATCGAGGAAGCAGGCGACCCTTTCTGTTCCTTCGGACGCCGTCCAAACCGTCGATGGCAAATCAGTGGTGTTCATCCGCAGCTCGCCTTCGCGTTTTTCTGTTCGCCAGGTAGAAACCGGGGTCACGAGCGAAGGTCGTACAGAAATCGTCCGAGGAGTGAGCGATGGCGAACCGGTCGTGTCAAAAGGTGCCTTCGCCGTGAAGTCGGTTCTTTTGGGCAAAGAGCTGGGAGAGGAGAAGTAACCAGCCATGGTGGACCAACTGATTGCCTGGAGTATCCGCTGGCGGCTCTTCATCGTCCTACTCGCGCTCGGTCTTGTGGGTGCTGGTATCTATGCGGCGATTGGGCTTCCCATAGACGCCGTGCCGGATGTCACGACGAATCAAGTACAGATCAACTCGGTAGCGCCCGCCTTCACACCGCTTGAAATGGAACAGTACGTCACGTCCCCGATCGAAGTTGCGATGAGCAGCTTGCCGCGTAAGGAGGAGATCCGGTCGATTTCGCAATTCGGTTTATCGCAGGTAACGATCGTGTTCCCCGACGACGCGGACCTCTATGCCGCTCGACAGCTCGTGCTCGAGCGCTTGCGCGATGTCGAGCATGACCTACCTCCGGGCGTGGCACCCGAGCTGGCGCCAATCTCGACGGGCTTGGGTGAGATCTATCAGTTCACGGTCGAAGACGTGACCGGGCACAACCGGTACTCTCTCATGGAGCGGCGAACACTGCTCGATTGGTTCATCAAGCCACAGCTTCGGACAGTGGCCGGTGTGATCGAGGTCAACAGCTTTGGTGGCGAGGAGCAGCAGTATGAGGTGCTGGTTGATCCCGCGAAACTAACGGGTTACGGGCTCTCTCTGCGTCAGGTCATCGATGCTCTATCGCAGAACAATATCAATGTGGGCGGCGCTTACCTGGAACATGGCGGCGAACAGGAGCTGATCCGTGGTGTCGGACTCATTCAGAGCGAACGCGATATCGGCAACGTCGTTCTTGCATCACACCAGGGGACGCCAGTGTATGTCAGTTCCGTTGCCGAGATCCGTCGCGGCGCACAGATTCGCCAAGGCGCGGCGACGCGTGATGGCAAAGGTGAGACGGTCATGGGAATCGCCATGATGCTGAAAGGCGAAAACAGCCGAGCCGTAGCGCAACGTGTCTCGGATCGGCTTCAACAAGTGCAGAAGGCTCTGCCGGCCGGTGTGAGAATAGAACCGTTCTACAACCGCGGCACACTTGTGGACCGCACAATTCGCACCGCCAGCCGGAATCTGATTGAGGGCGGCCTCGTGGTTATGGCAGTTCTCTTCCTCTTCCTCTTTCAGATCCGTGCTGGCCTGATTGTGTCCTCTGCAATTCCGCTGGCCATGCTCGTCGCCATTATCGGAATGCGGTACTTCGGTATCTCTGCCAATCTGATGAGCCTTGGTGCAATCGATTTCGGCCTCGTCGTGGATGCCGCCGTGATCATCGTGGAGAACTGCGTCCGGAGATTGGCCGAGAAGCGGCATGAGTTGGGTCGAGCGCTTTCGGGCGAAGAACGCCGGAGTACGATTCGTGAAGCAAGCGTGGAAGTGCGGAGGGCGGGCCAGGTAGGGGAGATCCTGATCATCGCGGCATACCTGCCAATCGTGTCGCTGGCAGGTATTGAAGGCAAGATGTTCCGGCCGATGGCATTCACGGTGATTTTCGCGCTGGCAGGCGCACTTGCGCTAAGCCTTACGCTGATACCGGCGTTGTCTGCTCTTGTTCTAAGAGAGCCACGGCGCACTTCGAAAGCGAGGTCTCAGGAGGCTGCGTTCGAGGCAGACAACCCGATAGTCCGATTCGTGCGCAGGCTATATGCTCCAGTGCTACGCATCGCGATGCAGCATCGCTGGCTGACGGCAGCCGGTTCGGTGCTCTTCGTCGTGGCGTGTGGCGCTTTGTTCCCATATCTCGGCGCTGAGTTCCTGCCCAAATTAGATGAAGGAGCCATCGCGATCAATGTGAATCGCCTGCCCAGCGTCGCACTCTCCGAAGCCGTCCGAATGACTACGGCCCTGGAGCAAATCATACGCGACTTTCCCGAGACCGATACCGTCGTCAGCCGCATCGGCAGACCAGAAATCGCGACGGACCCGATGGGCCCGAACATGGGCGATACATATGTTTTCTTGAAGCCGCCAACGGAGTGGAAGACAGCAAGCAGCCGAGAGGAACTCGTCTCCAAGATGGCAGACCGCCTCAAAGGGTTGCCTACACAGGCATACTCTTTTTCGCAACCAATCGAGTTTCGCATGCAGGAACTAATCGAGGGCATCGGGGCCCGCTCCGACGTGGTGATCAAGATCTTCGGAGACGATTTGGACACGCTTCGAGAACAGGCCGACAGAACGGCACGAATCCTGGGGAAGGTGGCCGGCGCCGCCGACGTCAAGGTTCAGCAGATCAGCGGACTGCCGATGCTGCAAGTAAAGATCGATCGCGAGGCCATTGCCCGATACGGAGTCAATGTCGCTGATGTTCAGCTACTCATTCAGACAGCTATTGCTGGCACCGAAGCAACACGGGTGCTCGAAGGCTTCAGGCGGTTTGGACTAGTTGTCCGCTTGACTCCCGCAGTCCGGCAGACCGCGCAAGATTTTAGCAACTTGCTAGTGAGCGCTCCAAACGGTCAGAAAATACCTCTCGCTCAACTGGCCCATATCAGCAGCGAAACGGGTCCGGTCGAGATCGCCCGCGAAAACGGCCAGCGCCGGATTTCAGTGGAGGTCAACGTAAGAGGCCGCGACGTGGGAAGCTTTGTTGTGCAGGCGCAGGCCGCCGTCGCGCGCGATACGCAATTGCCACCTGGCTACATCTTGCAGTGGGGCGGTTTATGGGAACACCTGGAAAGTGGCCGTGATCGGCTGTTGATTGTTGTGCCCGTCACGTTCCTGCTCATTTTCATGCTGCTATTTGCTACATTCCACTCGGCACAGCTCGCTGCCTTGGTTTTCACTGGCGTTCCGTTTGCGGTCACCGGTGGAATCCTGGCGCTCTTGCTTCGAGGAATGCCATTCTCCATGAGCGCCGGTGTAGGCTTCATTGCAGTTTCAGGCGTTGCCGTGCTCAACGGCTTAGTGCTCGTCGCCTTCATAGGGCAATTCCGTAGCCGCGGGGTGCCTTTGGAAACCGCCGTCTATCAGGCGACGCTTATCCGGTTGAGACCAGTGCTAATGACGGCGGCAGTGGCGAGCCTTGGCTTCCTTCCGATGGCTCTATCAACGAGCGCCGGAGCGGAGGTCCAGCGTCCACTGGCGACTGTCGTCATTGGTGGGATCGTCACCTCGACGTTCCTGACACTTCTCGTGCTGCCGGCCGTCTATCCTTGGTTCGCTAAAGCCCCGATCGACGAACCCACGACTCCTTAGGACGATGGACATGATCGACTTGAATCCTGAATCCAGTGCCGCCGAACGCAGTCGCTTCGTTGAGCGCGGCCGCCGGCTGGAATACTTCACCATCTTCTGGAACAGTCTGGAGGCACTCGCGGCGCTGATCTCAGGCGTCATCGCCGGAAGTGTTGCGTTAGTTGCATTCGGCTTGGACAGCCTGATTGAGGTCACCAGCGGCGCAGCACTGTTGTGGCGCCTTCACCAGGATAAAAATGCCTTGCGGCGCGAAGCGGCGGACCGACTCACCTTGCGGATCGTCGGATCGTGCTTCCTGGTGCTTTCCGCATACATCGCCTATGATTCGCTGGCTGCGCTACTCAGGAGGGAGGCGCCAGCGAGGAGCTTGCCAGGCATCGCGATCGCTGTAGCTTCGCTGATCGCGATGCCTCTCCTTTCCCGAGCCAAGAAACGCGTGGGTGTCGCCCTCGGCAGTGCCGCGATGGCCGCGGACGCGCGCCAGACCGACTTCTGCACCTATCTGTCCGCTATCCTACTCGGAGGTTTACTCCTGAACGCACTCCTCGGGCTGTGGTGGGCCGATCCAGCGGCGGGCTTGGTGATGGTTCCAATCATCGCCAAAGAGGGAATCGCCGGGTGGCAGGGCAAGGCGTGCTGTGACACTTGTGTCGGTTAATTTTGTTGGGCGACATCCGGCACAGAAGAAGCGTGGCCGAGGCCGTGATCACATGATTGATATCCCGCTTGGCCAGTCGCGCAAGCAGCCGCGAAACGCGTCAACCCAAGGACTATGCCGAGTCGGAGTCGTGTTCACTCAAAAAGGCCTAATTGTATCGCCGGCCCACAAGCCCGCTCGCGAGGAAGGTCTATCACAATTGAGTCGTCGGTCGGAATAGTATCCGACTCGGTACAGTGGAAGGCTGTTCAAGAGCAGCACGCTCGGTTACTGCCGGTCTCATCTGTGCTCGATGAGGAACTCGGAGAGGAACTGGTTGTCGGACCATTCGACGAAGTGGTCGCAGTCGATGGCACGGCTGCGGCCTTGGTTTTTGGGACAAGGCTCGAAAAGGAGTCGCCTCGACGAAGGCCCCTCGTCGTCGAACCGGACTGTCAACTTTCGCTGTTCTGAGTTCGAAACCGAAACATAACTTAATTAACGCTCGCCGCCATTCCCGGGTGGCGAGCGCTCAATAGAAGGAGGTGGAACTGCTTCCTGTGGAGCTGAGGAGAAGGAGAAGGCCGGCGCGATGTCAGCCTTACTGGGTCCGCTTCAGAACTCCAGTCGCGCTTGGAATGCAATCATCCGAGGCGAACTGTCACCGCCCAACCCGACGCCGAGCAGTCCCGTTGGCGGCGCAGTCGGATAGCTGAGGGCTCCGAATCCGGTCTGCGTGGAAGGTTTGCCCGGAATTCCCGCGTACCCCAAAACCGGTAGACCGAAATTCGGGTGATTGAACACGTTGAAGAATTGCCCGTCGATGCGCAGCTTCACGCGCTCCGTCAACTGAAACCACTTGGTCAGATATAGGTCGCTCCAGAAGAAATCAGGGCCACGCAATGCATTCCGGCCGAGATTGCCGAACTGGCAATTCTTCGCACTATCGCCGCCGGTACAGGCGCCGGTGCTTGGATCGACGACTGAAACAAATGCGTCAGGGTTGAGCCATTGGATCGTGCCGGGCTGAGTAACGCCGGGGATCGGATTGTGCTCATACAAGGTAACGCCGGGAACCACGCTGGCATATTGGGGGCCGCTGCCTTGAACGATGCCGTTTCCATTGGCGGAATAGGGCGCACTCAGGACCGAAAACGGCAGTCCGCTGTGCCAGAACGCCGTGCCTGAGACCTGCCATCCGTTCAGCGTTCGGGCCAGCAGGTGATTCCGGAATTTGATCGGCAATTGATAAACGTACTGGGCTGTGAAGTTGTGTCGCACGTCGTAATCGCAGGGGCCATATTGACGGCCAAGCTCGCCCGGCAGCGGCGAGAGAAGGGCTCCGGCGGCGAACGGCAGGAATCCGCCGTTCGAGACCGTGTCCATGCAGTGGCTCCAGGTGTAGTTGGCCTGGACCTGAATGCCGTGCCCCAGCCGCTTGTCGGCCGTTAACTGGAGGCCGTTGTAGTGGCTGTTTGCACCGGTATTCAATTGCGTCACCGGTCCGAAGCGGGGGTCTTTCGGTTGCCCGTATGGGAAGGGGGCAAAGCAGCCGTTGCAAACCGTCTGGTACCCGTTTACTTGCGTCTCATATGGCTGGTTCACCGCCCGCGTGCCTACGTATTGAGCCCGCAGGTTGAGGGCGTTTCCGACTTGGTGCTCCACCGCAAAGCTCCACTGCATGAAGTAAGGCGCATGGAGCGTGCCGTCCGGCACGGCGGTGATCGAAATCGGCGGAAGGCACGTATTCCGGCTCGCCAGAGGCGAGGCGCACGAGAGCTGGCCTTGCGCGAAGCCTGAGTTGAATAGCTGATTCGCCGCCGCCGTCGCATCGACGGCGCTGTTCGGGACTCCGGGAGCAATCGCTGTTCCACCAGCCGTCCCGAGCAAACCGCCCTGGAATGTCTTGGAATAGGGCGGATTCGTGCCCACGAGATCGGCGACGCTGCCAGGCAACAGGTCGCTGAATAAACCAAACCCGCTGCGCAGCACCGTGTGCGGCGCGAACTGCCAGGCTATGGCGGTTCTGGGCTGCAGGATCGCGGCGGGCGTGGCGGCGAAAATCGTCGCCTGCTGCGTGCGAATGACCTGGCTGAGAGGCTGATTGACATCGTGAGAAACGGAGTCGAACGACCCGGCGAGGCGCGCAACGGCGTTATGCGGGTTCAGGGGATTTGAATTGTATGTATCGCGGATGCCGAAGGTCCACGTCAGGGTCCGCGTCACCTTCCAGGTGTCCTGCGCATAAAAGTCCAGATTCAAAAAGTTGTACGGCTGCGAATTGGCCAAGGGAAAGGTTGCCGAGGTTGTCGATGCGACACCGTAGATGAACTGTGGGAGGGTTGTGTAGCTCACCAGCGGGACGGCGCCCTCGCCGAAATCATAATCGTTCAGGCGGAAGATGCGGCTGTTCGTTCCGAACCGGAACTCATGCGACCCTACTGTCCATGCGAGGTTGTCATTGATGAAGAACCGCGTGGCGCGCCGTCCCTGCACCCATGTATTGTCGAGCCCTCCCAGCGTGGTGAACGGCGCATTGGCGCCGCTGCCCTGCAGGACGATGGGAAACGCCGCCAGTGTCTTTTGAAAATCGGACGGCCCGAACAGGCTTTCATACCACGAGAACGCCGGGTTGAAGTAGTTCACCAGGTGCCCGGAGAATACATGCGTGTAGCCCGATGCGAATGAGTAAAGGGGCTGCGGCGAGATGGCGTTGAACAACGGATTTATCGGATCGGTATAGGCGGCCTGAAGTCCGGTGTCGGCTTGGAACCGGAACCAGGCCATGTTCTTGGCGTCGATGTTGTAGTCGATGCGAGCCGTTTGCACCTGCTCGCGATCATCACTCGAATGCGAAATGCTCTGGCGGTTCGCACAACCGTTCCCATTTGAGGGAGTGCCCCCCGCGACGGTCCCGTCACTGTTGAACGGACAGCCGAGAACCGCGAGCGGGGTTCCTCCCGTGTTGCCGTAAAGGGAAAAGAGCTTCTTGTAGAACGGCACGAGCTGGGGCACTGGCTGATAAGTCGATCCGGTTATCGAATCCACACCGCCTCTCGGCAGCTGCTGCAAGACATAGTCCTGAAATGGCGGCGTCGGCACTGTCGTGGCACTGACGATAGGGAGCGCGACCCGCACCCATTCAGAATCGAAGAAGAAAAACAGCTTGTCGTGGATGATGGGGCCTCCGAGGCTCCCCCCGAAGTGATTCACCGTGGAGCGCGGCTTGTGGTTTCCGGCCGTAGCGTTCGTAAAGAAATCCGCCGCATTGAATTTCGAGCCGTTCCACAACTCGTACAGGTTCCCGTGAAACGCGTTGGTGCCGGATTTGGTGATGTAGTTCGCCTGAGAAGCGCCATACCGGCCCTGGTCGACCGCGTAGGAGACGGTGTTTGTGATCGCCGCCGAGAGACTGCACCGCGCCGGTCGGTTTGGAGGTGCGCCATCCGCAGGGGGGATGCGGGGGGCGGCACGCCCTCCGAGGGGGTCTGGGGGGACGCCCCCAGTTGGCGGGGACGCGGTAGCACTCTACAGCAGTTTCTAAAATCAGCTTGCCCTATTTCCCGTTGAAATAGGTCTCGGCACTCTGGAGGAATGCGCCAGCGGCCGTGTCGGTTCTGCCAATGCCTTTTCCACCCTTCCCGATTCCATCCAGAGCAGGCCGTGTGCGCGGCTGCGGAATGCCAGCAGCGCCGACGGCGGGAATATCATCGGCGCAAGGTTGCCACAGATTCTGTTTACCGCCAAGTCTGCAATGACAGCTCGCAGAAGTGGCGCGCAGAGAATCCCGGCTACTGGAAGCGGCATCGCGATGCGCACCCGGATCAGGCTGCCAGGAACCGGACGCTCCAGCGGACCAGGGACCAGAAACGCCGCCTGCGCCATCTTGCAAACAACAACTTGGCTCTGGACCTAAAGTCCTGCGCAGCCGGAATTTGGCTGTTCGGCCCCGCCGTCGGCGATCTTGCAAACAACAACTTGGCTACCACGCAAGTATTTATCGTGGAAGGATTTAGCCAAAGACCTCGGAATCTTGCCAACAACAACGCTCTGGCTTCGGCGCCGGTTTTGCCCGAAAACGGAATCAGCCCACAGCCATGCTGAGCGACACCCAGATCAACGAGATTCACCGCCTTCACTGGCATCAGAAGTGGTCGCTGCGACAGATCGCCCGCCACTTGAACTTGAATCGGCGCACGGTGGCCAAATATCTGATCCAACCGGCGCAGCCACGTCCCCGGCCGCAACGCACTAGCAAACTGGAGCCGTTTCACGCCGCCATCGAGGAACTGCTGGAGCAAGATCCCCACGCCAGCGCCATCGTGATTCTGCAGCGATTGCGCGGGCGCGGCTTCGACGGCGGCATCACGATCCTGAAGGACTACCTGCACAAAGTCCGCACCGAATCGGCCACACGCCGCGCCTACGTCCGCGTGGAATCGGAGCCCGGCGATCGCTTCGAGATCGACTGGGGGCACTTCGGCGTGCTCGACTACTCCGGCGACAAGCGCAAGCTGTACGCCTTCTCGCTGGTGGAATGCCACAGCCGCATGATGTACGTCGAGTTCACGCACAGCCAGTGTTTCGAAACATTCTTGCGCTGCCACGTGCACGCATTCCAAGCCCTGGATGGCATTGCGCGCCACCTGGTCTACGACAATCTGGCCACGGCCGTGGCGGAACACGAAGGCAACCTGGTGCGGTTTCATCCTCGCTTTCTGGCCTTTGCCCGTGAGTTCGGTTTCCTCCCGCGTGCCTGTCATGTAGCCGCGCCCTGGGAGAAAGGCAAGGTCGAGCGCGCCGGCATCGGATACCTGCGCCAGAATTTCTGGCCGCTGCGCACCTTCACCGACCTGGCTGACGTGAATCGTCAGGTGCGGCAGTGGCTGGAGGAAGTTGCCAACCAGCGGCTCCACCGCGAAACGCGCGAACGTCCTGACCAACGAATCCAAGTCGAGTCACTTCTCCCGGTGCCGGCCTTGCTGCCCGATTACCGCGACACCGCCGATCCTTTGGTCCGCAAAGATCTGCGGCTTGAGTTCGATGGCAACCGCTACTGTGTGCCGGCCCGCTACATCGGCCGCCGCCTGACTGTCAAAGCCGATTCTCAATCCCTGACCATCTACCACCAAGATCGGGAAGTGGCCACTTATGCCCGCTGCTGGCAGCGCGGCCAGACGCTGGGGGCCGAGCGATTCGAGAAAGAACTGCTTGACCAACGTCCCGCGGCCCATCTATCGCGCACGCAGCAACGCTTGGTCGCCCAGCTCGGCGCCCGCGCCGCTGAGTACTTGCGAAACCTGGCTCAATCGGACCGGTCCCTGCCGCGCCAGATAGCCGAACTCAACGAACTGGTACGCGAGTACGGACCGGAGGCCGTCGCCCTGGCGATCGACAAAGCTGCCGCCGCACGTGCCTTCGGCTCTGACTACATCGCCAACATCCTCCGCCAGCAGAGTACACCGCGTCCGGTGGAGCCGCCCGTGCGGCTCAAGGATCCGCGGCTCAACGAACTGGCCACCGACCAACTCTCGCTGCTGGAGTACGACGCGTTTCTGCTCGAAGATCCGGAAAAGGAAGAAGAATCATGACACTCGCCGAGAAACTGGAACGACTCCGCCTCCCCACCATGAGCCGTGAACTGGATCAGGCTCTCCAACACGCTGCTGAAAAGAGCCTCAGCCCAGCGGCTGCCTTGGAATGGCTCGCCGACCTGGAACTGGAAGCACGCAAAGGCCGCGCCGTCGAGCGGCGTTTCCACTGCTCCCGCCTGCATGTGCAGCACTCCATCGACTCCTTCCGGTTCCAGCATCACAAGTCGCGGCTGCAAAATAAGGCGCGCATCCTGCGCCTGCTGGATCTCGCTTTCCTCGACAATGGCGCCAACATCGTCCTGGTAGGCAATCCCGGAACGGGCAAAACCTTCCTCTCGAAAATCATCGGCTGGCGGGCATGTCAAGCCAATCGTCGCGTCCTGTTCACCACCGCCATGGACATGCTCAACCTACTGACCGCCGCACAGGTCGATCACTCTCTGGTGCGCAGGCTCAAGTTCTACACCGACCCAGCTTTGCTCATCTGCGACGAACTCGGTTACCTCGCGCTCGACCAGCAGACCTCCAATCTGTTTTATCAAGTTATCTCGACGCGTCACGGCCTGCGTCGCAGTACTATCATCACTACGAATACAGCCTTCTCCGAGTGGGGCAACATCCTTCACAACACCACCATCGCTACAGCTATCGCCGATCGCCTGGTGGAGAACTCCGAAGTCATCCTGCTCGGAGGCGACAGCCTTCGCAAAGGCAACAAGGGTCAGCCGGCGTAGCCGCAGCCTGACTCAGACCAGGCGCCGCTCTGTGCGATAACCCGGCGGAGGAGTCTTCCGGGTGAACCCCTCAACGGCGCTGCCAACTGGGCGGGAGCCCCCGCTCCCGCTCTGTTTTCCACCATGTTCAACTTCAGCGCCAATTATCTGCTCCTACTCTCGCGGATGGAATACCGTAGCTGTGCCGTCTTCCTCATGCAAGACTACTTCACACGCCGGGTCTATCGGCTTCACGACTTCACCAAATCACTCGCCCTCGAAGCTAACGTCTTCTACTGTGTGGCGGGCAAGGTGAACAGCGCCGACAAACTCTACCTGGTCATCGAATCGGTCAAGAGGGATACCAAGCACACGTGGTCATCCACTGTTCATGCTCCCGTGCACGGCGCGGAGGATAGCACGATGTTCTGAAAGGGCGCTGCCCCGGCCTGATGGCCCGCCGCCGCGCTCACGCGCGCCAGCGCCGACGTGTGCTTGCGGCAACTCCAACCGGCCGTTGGTGTACTGCCAAACCGGCCGATCTGGTGCACTCTCTCGCCGGCGCTAACAGGTGTTGACGGTCACCTCCGCGATCGAATTCAACCCAAGCACAAGATTGGTCGACAGGCCACTATTCAGGTTCGTCAGCGGATCGTTGGTCTCCAGGCCGTCGACAATGTAGCCGTTGGCCAAAGACGGCAAGCCATTGAATTGAACGTTGCCGTAACCGTTCGTCCCGCCGACGAAGTCGTTTCCGCTGCCCGCGGTGTTGATGAGCGCGCCAGCAGCAAACTGCAGCGGGTACGTCATATCGCCGCCCGGATTCGGAAGGTTTTCAATAGATCGCGAAGTCAGGGTCGTCGAGGTGTTGGGATTCTCCGCGTTAATCAGCGGCACTTGCTCCTGGACCAGGATGCTTTCGGTAGCCGATGCGATATTGAGCTTGAAATCGACTGTTTGCTTTTGCCCAAGACCGGCGGAGACGGTGTTGTTCTGCTGAGCTTCGAAACGGTCTGCTTCCGCTTTCACCGCGTACGTACCGGGCTTGAGTTGTGGAAAACTAAACCGCCCGGAGTCGTCAGTCTTCACCAATCGTTTGAGGCCGTTCTCAACATTCGTGACGGTCACGGTCGCGCCAGGGAGCACCGCCCCGGATGGATCGGTAACTGTCCCGACGATCGCGCTCGTCGTCTCCCCCTGAGCCAGCGACGGAACCTGCACCGCCAAAGTGGAGACCAAGAGTGCCAAGGGCTGCATCAGGATGACCAGATTGCACGCCCGTGATTTAGGCATACCTAAATAATAGTAAAGTGGTCTTCTTCACGTCAAGCCGTGAGGATTGGCCAACCCAGAATATGGGCCGATTGCGAGCGCGCGGCCACGAAGGTAAGCTAGGATTTAGTGGCACCTAGACAACATGGACCGTACACCACGGAATCTGTAGACGACTATTTGAAAGCGATACTGGAACTGGGCGGCTCCAAAGAGGAACAGGTGACCAGTAATGCGCTCGCCCAGCATCTCGGTATCCGTGCTGCTTCTGTAACGGGCATGCTGCAAAAGCTGGCTGCGCAAAAGCCGCCGTTCGTGAGATACGAAAAGCACCACGGTGTGCGTCTGACAGCGACCGGGAAGATGCGCGCTCTGGAGGTTCTTCGCCACCATCGCTTACTGGAGCGTTTCCTCCATGATTTCCTCGACTATTCGTGGGACGAGGTTCACGACGAGGCCGAAAGACTGGAACATTACATATCGGAGAAGCTCGAGGATCGGATCGCGGCGAAATTGGGTGATCCGGATACCGACCCGCATGGGCATCTGATTCCCGTGCGAAACGGAAACCTCCCGCCTCGCGAAGAGGTGCTGTTATCAAGATGGGCGTGCGGCGTCCCGGCCGTGATCAGCAGCGTCTCGGACCGTGACTCCGCCGCTTTGCGTGAAATGACACGCTTTGGCCTAAAGCCGGGTGTGGCAATTACGGTTGAAACGGGAACTCGTAACGCCTCTCTGCTGGTACGCATCGGGGATCGTAAGGATCGAGTGCGCTTGAGCCATTCTCTTGCCTCTGGGATCTCGGTGATCGCCGGCACGGACGCTCCCATCCGTTCGGAGAGCGGCTCATCGAGCGACTAGCCGTGTTCGGACGAACTCGGCTTCTATCAACGCGTGGGCGGGAGCAACCTTGACTTTATGTCACGCGCGAATATGAAGTGATAGGTGACGCGGAAGCCGCGACTATCGAGAGGCGCACGATATTCCTGAGGTTGCATGGTGTCTGAAGACTGTTGCGGAAACGAAGCATCGGGAATTACGGACGCGCTGAAGCGAGCCGCGTTGATCCGGCGCGCGTTCCAGTTAGAGTGGCTGACCGTCATTTGGATGATGGTAGAAACTGCTGTCGCGATCAGCACCGGGATTGCCGCGCACAGCCTCCTGCTGTTTGCTTTCGGCATCGACAGCGTCATTGAGATCGTCTCTGCTTGCGTCCTTATCTGGCGGCTATCGGTCGAGCTTCGTCGCGGACGGGCTTTCTCCGAAGCGGCTGAGCGCCGCGCGAGCCGTATTGCCGGCGCTCTGCTTTATGCGCTCGCCCTTTACGTAGTCGCGGCTGCCGCATGGGGCCTCTGGCAGCATCAGGGAGCTGAATTCTCCACGCCCGGCCTAATCCTTACGGTCTCGGCAATCCCGATTATGTACGTCCTGTCGCGACAAAAGTTGGCGGTGGCCGAACAGCTCGGAAGCCGGGCACTCCGTGCCGACGCCATCGAGAGCATCACTTGCGGCTGGTTATCGTTCGTTGTCGTAATTGGATTGCTCGTTCAGCTCACCTTGGGGGCCTGGTGGGTCGACTCCGTGGCTTCGCTTGCCATTGTTTATTTCCTGTTCAAGGAAGGGCGCGAGGCATGGAATGGAGGCGACTGTTGCGATACGTGAGGCACCAAAACCTGTCTCCGCGGAATGCCGGCTGGGGATGCCGACGTACCGCCGCGTCTGAAGCCCCGAACTGCGGATGAACTGGGCATCGATGCGCGGCTTTACTCGTTTACTTAGAGTACTTAGAGTGAACCACTTCGTGACCAGCACTGTACGTCCTCCCAGCCGCCCACTCGAGTTCCTTGACGCCGGGATTCTCGACGAAGGTTGCGGTCGCCGAAAATCGGTTCTGCACCGACTATGCCGAGTTGTCGCTTGTGAGTTCACTCGAACAGTGTTAGTTGCACTGCGGGTGTATAGGCCTGCTGAGGCGGAAGATCCATTGCGACGGAATCATCAATCGGAATAGTCTTGGCCTCGGGATAGTGGAAGCTATTGCGATCTCGTAATAACTTCCAAATGGCGGACGCCGACTCCCCTACTCCCCTTTGGGTCACCAGTTCGCGCGCCATCGCAGTGAGCACGTCATCATCGTCCTCTATGCCCTGAAGACCCTCATTCGAGAACTTCCCTTCCATGGCCAGCGAGACGAGTAGCTTCTTGCCCATCAACCGCAGGCAAGACGTTTGCATGGTTTCGTTGTAAGTCAGGAAGCGCACGACGACGTTGGACCGCTGTCCGATCCGCCACGAGCGGCGGCTCGCCTGACGCAAAGTATAAATCGAATATCCCGTCTGTACGAAATAGATGGAGGGCGCCCAAAGCAAGTCCATCCCAACAGAAACGAGGCGAGGGTGAGCCACGCACACTTGCATTCCGTCGCGAAGCTCGCGCTCATACCAGGCCTCGCGCTGATCGGGAGGCACCTGAGCCGTGAGTATGGAGACGCGGATACCTTCTTGCGATAGAACTCGTTCGAGGCGACGCGTCACGTCCCTCTTTGCTGTGTATACCGCATAGATCTGGCATTTCCTGCCACGGGCGAGGTCCGCCTTGACGCACTCCACCAGTTGGCGCTCCTTCGCGTAGGAGAAGTCCTCGCTGAGGTCCTGTGTTTGAGCGATCAGAAACGGCACGCGTCGATGCAACTCCGGGTCGTACTCGGTTCCGATCAGATCACCGAAGCCGTAAGGCCGATCCGGGTAGGCGAGCAATGCATTGAGGGCCGTGCTGATCACGGAATGGTTTCCTCGATGCTCTTCGAGCGCCTCTTTGATCTGCTTTTCGAGATCCGCGTATGCTTTCGCCAGCGGTTCGTCCATGTCCACGCCGATGACTTCTTCGCGATAGGATGGCAATTCACTGGAGATGTCTTCCAGTGAGACGAACGCGCCGAGTTCCATGAGAAACTTGCCGAACAGCAGTGGCGATGCGCCCGGTTTGCGTTTGACCTGCTTGGTCACCTTCGCTTTCGAGCAGGCATTCTCTTCGGGCGCAATGATCGTCACTCGCTCGAGCACGCCGTAGCTCTCCGCGAAGTTGCGGACCCCCGACTCGCCCCACTCGTAGCCTTCTGTCACCATCTTGTGTGGTTCCAGGCGATAAAGCACATTGAAAAGGTCGTCGGCGTAACCGCCCATGAGGGTCCCGGTAAGTACCGCGATTCTGTCCACCGACCTCGCCATGGTTCCTAGCGCGTTGCCCTGTGCCGTGTCTCCCTTTAGTTCATGCACTTCATCCGCGATGCCGTAGTCGAAGAAATCCGGCATGTAGCGCCCGATAAACTCCAGCGGCGCGAAGCGGCGGATGCGCCCACCGTCGGCCTGCCATAGAGGGCTGTACATGGCACGCCGGTTCTTCCCCCGGTCATCGGCGGCGTCGCCGATGATTTCGCTCCGCCGTACCTTTTCAAATTCGCTCGCGAGCACGCGCTCATCGTTCACTATTAGCGGCGCGCCCGTGTCAGGATTGATCACGCTCCCCAAGCATGGGCCGGATTTCGCCACCGCGTAGCAATGCTTCCAAAAGAAGGAAAGCTTTGCCCTGTCTCGGCCAACGATAAAGAACGACGGGCCTGGGCAGATCTTTTGCCAGCGATCGCGCGCCGATTTCGAGTTCTTGCGAAGGCGGAAATCCGTAAGCGTTGTGTGTAGGCCTTCGCGCACGATCCGGCCATTTCGATAGCGAACTTCATTTACCCCGTGCGGATTTGCGCCCGATTGTCCCGGTGTTCGCAAACTGTCGATGATGAAGACACGCGCCCCGGGGACGGTTATTAGAACCTCTCGGCACCACTTCCCAACGATGTTCGGCGGCGCCATCACCAGAGCGCTGTACGGCCGACCAGCGGAACGCACATGGATTGCGGAGAGCGCCATTAGTGTTTTGCCGGTTCCGCATTCTGCAATGACTGTGGCTTCAAGGATGAAATGGCCGCGATCTGAACCATAACTTGGCCGGCGGCGTTCGGAAACCCTTTGTTTCTAGCAACCGATCCTGTGCGCTCGAACATTGGTGTCGAATCATAATGTGGCAGGAAGGTTGGAGTTGAACTATATTCTGGCCGGGAGCACAGAATCTGGCCTACCGTCTGCGCTCCGACCTAATCAGGCTCCCCTTTCGCTGTGGATACATTGGGAGGTCTGATGTGCCGGCCAACAGCGCCGGCAGCTCTGGTCCGACCGCAACAGTTGATTAGTGTCGCCAGATGAGTTAGAGAAAGGCATCCAGATCAATCTCAATGGCGGCTATCCGATCCCAGACACGCGGCTTTCCATACCGTAACGCGGCAGACAAGGTTGAGGACTGCTTTGATGGCCAAATATAAATCACCGACAGCGAATGCCACGCCTGTCGACATGATGGGTCCCATCAACGGAAATTTGCATCGCGCCGATAATCACCGCGGGGCTGTTTTCGACCAGCCAAAAGTGGCAATGCCTGCGGAAACAAAGATCTCAAGCCAATAGCTGAGGCTATTGATCCTCGCTCCGGCGAAGACCTGTTCGAAGACTTTCGGTTTATCGGCATTGATCCCGAGTAGTGTCTGAAAACGCCATCGGCTCACCGATCCACGAATTTGTGTCGAGTCGTGCGTAGTGTAAGTATGCACGAGTCCGAGAGGTCCTACCAAGCACGCTATCGCGTTGTTCCCGCTTGGCGGTAGGCGAGACTCATCGGTCCAGCGACAAGAGCCAGAAGATCTGGGCGACACTGTAAAGACGAGCTACGATGGACTCCATTTTTGAGACGAGCGCCGCGTTGCTCTTGGTCGCCGCCGTGGTGGCGATGATCACAAGACGGCTGCGCCTTCCCTATAGTGTCGGACTGGTGACCGCAGGGATCATCCTTGCACTGTTGCCCCACACGCCGCAGATCACACTGACCAAAGAGCTTCTGTTCGTCGTTCTCTTACCACCATTGATTTTCGAAGCGGGGTTCCATCTTCGATGGATCGACCTGCGGCGCGATCTGGGATTGATTTTGGTGCTCGCAACATTGGGCGTGTTTCTGGCAGCTGCGGTCACGAGCGCGGGAATGCATTTTCTAGGCGGGTGGTCCTGGGTGTCGGCAGTTGTATTCGGCGTGTTGATCGCGGCGACCGATCCAGTGTCTGTTATCGCTACTTTCAAGGAATCCGGCGCGCGCGGACGCCTTCTGCTACTCATCGAATCGGAGAGCTTGTTCAACGACGGCACCGCTGCTGTCGCGTTCGGCGTTGTTCTGGAACTGGCACTTGGTCATACCTTAACACCGGGGCAAATGGCTCTGGAGCTGGTTTTGTCAGCTGGAGGCGGAGTTCTCTGCGGAGCAGTAGTGGCTGGCGCGCTTCTGCTCCTCGCAGGGCGTACCGAGGATCACCTGGTGGAGATCACCTTGACGACGGTAGCAGCTTATGGATCTTTTCTACTGGCCGAAAAAATCGGGGCTTCTGGGGTGCTTGCCACTTTAACCGCGTCCATCATGCTCGGCAACGTCGGAGTCCTAGGAGAGATTACCTGCACAGGACGAGAATCCGTCGGCGCGTTCTGGGAATACATCGCGTTCGCTTCGAACTCGTTCGTATTCCTTTTGATCGGCATGCGTGAAGCGCATCAGGATTTCTTGTCTGGGTTACGAGTAGTATTACTGGCGATTGCGCTCGTAACCCTGAGCCGGGCAGCGGCCGTCTACGCCTGCTGTGCACTGTTTTCTCGCTCCGCACATCATGTGCTGGTCCAGCACCAGTTTGTTCTTTGCTGGGGCGGACTGCGAGGCGCTTTGGCTTTGGCGCTCGCGCTCGCGCTTCCCGCCGATATGCCGCAACGCGATGCAATCGTCACGTCGACCTTCGCGGTCGTGGCATTTTCCGTATTCGTCCAGGGACTGACGATCACGCCTCTGTTGCGAAGACTTGGAGAGATTCCGCGTTAAGGTGTCCGTCGGCCGGAAGCCTGGTTGGCGGAAACCTGGAAGCCGGAGGTGCCTAAGAACGAATAGATCGTAAACGCCAAATGCAGAATAAACTGCTAGAAATCGCGTTGGCAAGAGCGGCTTTGAACCATTAATCATCAAGCCGCGCTCAGGCGGTAGCAAATACGGCTTTTTCAATGTGACAATCTGGTTCTCAACAAACGGCAGGATGGCGCTTCAGAATCCCAGCTTCGGACAATTGCTTTAGCTCGCGCGCTGCAGGCTGGACGGCTACAGGCGCTGGTGACCAGCCAGCTCCAGCAGATTCCAAGATCGGCTCGGCCGATGAAGCGTAGCAGCAAAGATTTGCTGCTTGGTTTTACTCACGACAACCTCAGGTAGTGATCTACGTAAAATGCGTCGCACTATACGTAGTCTGGGTAGTTCATGCTATTCATCAGGTCGCGAGCTCGATCGCATTGGTTTTCGATTGGGTACTGCTGATTGTACCTATCGGAGAGGTCAATATTTCTGGGGTCATAAGGTTTGTCGAAGTCCTGAAGTGACTGGCTAAGCCGCTTGACTTTCGTGAATTCGAGGGCATTTCGTTCTGCACGGAGCTTTCGACAGGGACAGTCATCGCGACGTGTTTCTACACATAAACAATCTTAACTCCGTCGCCGCTGGATTTAGGAAATAATCCCCTTACGCACCGCATACAAGATCAGCTCCGGCACGCTGTGCAGATTCAGCTTTTGCAAAATGTGCGTGCGATGCGTGTCCACCGTGTAGAGACTGAGATTGAGCTGGTTGGCAATCTCCTTGTTGGTTTTTCCCTCGGCCACCAACTGCAGCACCTCGCGCTCGCGATCGGTGAGCAGGTCGTAACTATCGTCCACGCCCCGGCGGCCCAGCAACTGGACGAAGTCTTCCTGCAGAATCCGGCTGATCTTGGGGCTGAAGTAGGAACGCCCCTGCACGACGGCTTGGATGGCGGCAATCAACTCCGTCTTCACTGCGTCCTTGAGCAAATATGCCCGGGCGCCGGCTTTGAGCGAGCGGATCACATAGCTTTCGTCGTAGTGCATGCTGAGAATCACTACGCCGATCTCCGGCTTGCCTTCGACGATCCGGCGCGTGGCCTCAATCCCGTTCATGTTCGGCATAGCGATGTCCATCACCACCACGTCGGGCGACTGCTCCTGAGCAAGCTGCACCACTTCTCGCCCATCCGCTGCTTCCCCGACCACAGCGAACCCCGGTTGCCGTTCCAGCAGCAGGCGCATGCCGTCGCGAAGAATATTATGGTCGTCAGCCAGCAGAATGCGAATTTGAATGTGCTCCATTCCGTCCATCTCCGTTCAGGCTGGCCAGCGGCAAAGCGATGTGCAGCAGGGTGCCGCGCCCCGGCCGCGAGTCGATCTCGAACTTCCCGCCCAGATGCCGGACGCGTTCTTCCATCCCGAGCAGACCCAGTCCACGCACGCGCTGCGGATCAAAGCCACTGCCGTCGTCCTGTACATTTAGCAGGATCTGGCCGTTTTCCCCACGCACGGAGACCTGCACGGTGGTCGCCTGGGCGTGGCGAGCGCAATTGTTCAACGCCTCCTGCACGATCCGGTAAATGGTGGTCTTATGCTCTTCGGGAAGGTCGTCCTCCACTTCGCTGTCCACCTGCACCCGCATACCAGTCCGCTTGGCCGTCTCACGGGCTTGCCAATTGAGCGCCGGAACTAGGCCGAAATCATCGAGCATGGACGGACGCAGCAGCAGCGCCATGTTGCGGATCTCGTTTATGCCGTTCTCCGCCAGACTCCGCAGCGCTTCCAGGTGAGGTCGCATCTCGGCGGCCGGTTCCAGATCGAGGAGGTTCTCAGCCTCCATAAGCACGGCCGAAAAAGATTGGCCGATTTCATCATGTAACTCGCGCGAGAGCGCCCGACGTTCATCTTCCTGTGCGCGCAACAGCTTAGCTGAAAGCTCCTGCAGGCTGGCCTTGGACTGTACGCTTTTCTTTGAGCCGCTTCTGGACTTCCCCTTCCAACCGCAGAATATGGAAGATCGTGAGTGCCGCAAGGCTCGTGCCGCCCAGTAGCGTGACCACTATCATCGCTACCAGGCCGAACTGTAGTCTTCCGAACAAAGCGCCTAGCTGGATGTCACCGCGCTTTAGCGCGTCTTCGTTCAACGTGGCAATCCGATCGGCGATCTGGAGCATGGAGGTTCGGCGGGGAACCATTTCCTCATAGAAAAACGCAAAGCGGTATTTGTTGCGCTCGTCAGAACTCCAGGCAAAGGTCGAATCCAGCACCTTCCAATAGGCGTCGATCTCACTTCGCAAGGTCCAAAACGGAGCGTTTTCCTCGGGCTCGAGCGACTGCGCGTAGCTATCCAGTAAGATGTCCGTATCATGGCGGAGGTTGGCCAGCGTTGCGATTTGGGCCTTCGCGCCGGATATCTCCGGCGCCAGCAGGGAATCCCGCGCGAAAGTGCCTGAAAGATAGATGTTGGCCCGGATCTTTTCAAGCGTGCGGTTGCGCGCTAGGAAATGCCCCTGAAGCTCGGTGCCGCTTTGGTGCCAGCTGTTCAGAAACAGCAGTGCCCCGGTCTCGGCCGCCGCCATCAACAGCAGCAGGCCGCCAAATCCTCCCACCAGCACCAGCCAGGGCCGCTGCCGCATTCTTCCCTCAGTTTATCGGAACCGCAGGTCGACGAGCAGCACCGAAACTCCTCTTCTGTAAGATAGAACCACTTGTCTTTTGCAGGAATCACGTTAATCCTGTATAAGGGCGATTACCTCTCCCCGAAATACAGTACCTACGGGATTTTACGGACGATGAGACTTTTGTATTCTGCTACTTCCGACATCTCTCGTGGAGGCTTTTCAATGAAGACGCGATATATGGCTATCGTGGTTACAGCATTGTTTGTACTTTGGACCGGTTGCGCAAAGAAGGTGGCGTTCAAAACACCGCCTCCGCCGGCCCCATATTCCACCCCCGCGGCTTCCACTCCCGCGCGTTCCGCGCCGCAACGGTCCACGCCGCAGCAACCTGTCCAGAGAGCGAGCAGCAGTCCGTCTCGTATGCCTGACGCCGCTACCCGGGCCCGTATCCAAGATCTGCTAAATCGCATCCAGGATGCCTACTTCGACTACAACGAGCACACACTCCGTCCGGATGCCGAAACTGCTCTCCGGTCGGATGCCCAGACTCTATCTGAAATCGTTCACCAGTATCCCGACTTTAAGTTGACCGTGGAGGGGCACTGCGATGAGCGCGGTTCCGAGGAATACAATATGGCGCTGGGCGATGCGCGCGCTAAGCAGACCAAAGAGTATTTAGCCTCAATGGGACTTCCTGGGGACCAGTTGCGCGCTATCAGCTATGGCAAGGAACATCCGGTTTGCAGCGATCACGATGAGGAGTGCTGGCAAAAGAATCGCCGCGCCCACCTCACCCAAGCACAGTAAGGTTCGATCCGAGCTTTTCCGCGTACACTAGGGCCACGAGGCGCCCGGATCACTGACGCGACAAACGCGCCAGCACCCGATCGAGCGCCTCGTCTTTTTGCTGCTGAGCCGGGCAGAGGTCCTTGGCCGACTTCCAGAGCCTCAATGCGAGATCGAGATTCATATCAATGGCATCATCCATTTCCACTCGCCGAGCTCGATGAGCCAGCGCCTTCCGCGCCGCGTTTGCCAGATTGCCATCGGGAATTGACCCAGTACCGCCCTTGGTCGCCGCCAGACATTGCTCTTCGATCTGTGATGCGCCGGTAAGGATTTCCACGCTCCTCTGATAGCGGTCGGATGCGCGCAGGCCACCCGCGTTCGGGTCAAGCGTCAATACCCTTTCAACTAGCTCGAGCTGCCGCCGGCTCTGCTCATCGGACGGATCCAATCGCACAGCATTGCGAAATGCGTTTCGCACGGCCCGGTAATCGTCCTGCGCGAGTTCGGCCATTCCCAGGCTCGCCCAAGCTTGGGCGTCGCCATTATTGGTGCGCAGAACGTCGTGGAGAACGTCGGCAGCCTGACGGGGCGACCCGTATTCGAGCAGCAAGCGCCCAATGCGCTTCTTGGACGCGGCATTGTTGCGGGCTTGTTCGAGCGCCGCCAGTAATTCGGCGATGGCTTCTTTTTGCAGGCCTGACTTTTTGAGGTAGTCGGCCAGCTCGAACCGTGCCTCCAGCCGATTGTTCTCCTCGCCCGCCGGCCAGGTTCCGTAAATGGCGCGATGGTAGTGAGTAATCGCATCCGACGTTTTTCCACGGGCGGCCGCGATCCGCGCCAGTCCAAGATTTGCCGCGCCGTTGTTCGGATCGCGCTTCAGCACCTCGTTGAGATACACCGCGCCCTCGTCCGGATGACCTGTCTTGGCGAGCGTCAAGCCCAGCGAAAGCCGGTACTGTTGATTGTCCGGGGAGATTGATACGGCGTTACGGAACAGTTCCACCGCCTCCTGCTCTCGCCCCTGTAGCCGCAGCTCGCTGCCGGTTTTGAAGTACTGTTCCGCGCGTTCGGCGCGCCGGGAACGATAAGAATAATGGAGAAATCCGATCAGGAACACGATGACTAAAAGTGCCGCGATCATGCCGCGAACGAACTTCGGCGACGTCCGCGCCTCTTCCAGGACAGGCTGCTGCTCCGCGGCCGGCTCCTCAACCACACCATAGGCCCGCAGGACGCCTTGGAGCGAAACCAGACCGCGCAACTCGCGCGCATTAGACCGGCTTACTACCGGAAGGACGTTCAGCTTGCTCTGAGCCATGCGGCGCAGCGCGACGTCCAGCGGATGATCGATATGCACATGCGGAAAGCTCTCCGCCCGTAGCGATTCAGGCGGCCCGTCCATTTGAAAGAGTTCGGCCAACGTTCGGTCTCCGTGTCCAAGGTCGATGGCTGCTTCGATCTCCGTCCGCGAGATCATCTTTAGCAACTGGAGACCATCGATCACAGGGCAGGCGTTTCGATCTTCGCTGAAACACGCCAGAGCGTCGCGGATCCGATCGAACTTGGAAAGCCCATGGCTGACCACGGTCATAGCGTGCCGGACCATCAGCATTCCTTGGCGGTACTTCAATCCCGAGGGCAGATGCAGCCCATCCTGATGCGCGAGAGCCTCATAAATCGGCTCTTCTTGCAACTTGTACGAAATGTAGAAGCTCATCAGGTTCGAGATCATGAGCGGCACGATGATCGAGTAATCGCGCGTCATCTCGAAGATCATGATCACGGAGGTCAGCGGTACTCGCACAATGCCGGCAAATGCCGCGCCCATTCCGACCAGGGCGTACGCGCCTACGCTACCGGTGTAGTCAGGAAAAAGCTGATGGGCCGCGCTGCCCACTGATCCGCCCAGCATCGCGCCGATGAAGAGGCTGGGCCCGAAGATTCCGCCGGCGTTTCCCGTGCCATAGCAGGCGGCGGTCGCAATGAGCTTTAGCATCACCAGCAACGCCATCACCTTCAGCGCCATCTGACCGTTCAGCGCCTCGCTGACGTGTCCGTAACCGACCCCCAGCACCTCGGGAACGAACCAGCCCATCACGCCCACCAGCAGGCCACCGGCGGCGGGCTGCAGCCAGTCGGTCCATTTGGGAAGGGCCATGAACCGCTTGCGGATAAAGAGCAGCAGCTTCACAAAAGAGACTGATACGATGCCGCCTATGATCCCGAGCACGGCATAACTGATGAACTCGACCGGACTGACGAGCTGATAAGCGGGAACGTGAAAAAGCGGATCATCGCCTAGTAGCAGGTGCAGGACGATCCAGGAGGTCGCCGAACTAAGGACGATCGATCCCAGAACCGGCGCGTGCAGATCGCCCATCACTTCTTCAAGCGTGAACAGCACGGCCGCGACCGGCGTATTGAACGCGGCCGCCAGAGCCGCCGCGGCCCCGATCGGGACTAATTGACGTATGTTCGCTGGCCCCAGCCCCAGGCGACGGCCCAGTACCGAGGCCAAGCCCGCGCCGATCTGCACCGATGGACCTTCGCGACCCAGCGCAATCCCACTCGCCAAGGAAGTGGACGACAGAAGGAACTTTCCCACTACGGTGCGGAAACTTATGAAGCCATCGCGCAGAAAGAGCGCCGCTTTCGTTTGAGGGATTCCGCTGCCTCGCGCGTTTGGAAAATAGCGGGATAGCAGATAACCGGTGATCAACGATCCGGCAGTTGGAATCACCATGCGCCGCCAGGCCGCGCCTCCCGCCGGATACATGCGAGAGCCAAGGCTTTCGGTGAGATAGATGAAGCCCGCAATCACGAGGCCGACCACGGCTCCGATGATCAACGTCAACCCTAGCAGGACTTTATCTTCGTGCTGGTGAAGTTTCTCTGCCTCGGTCCAACTTTGGAAACGACTCCGCCATGATTTGTGTACAGTAACTTGGTTACCTGCGATCACGAGGCGATATCCGACCCAGACGTGTCAGCACGTCTACGCCCAGATTAGCAGGGCGGTTCGCAAATCATCGAGTTCGCGCGCGCGATTTGGTCGACGCGCCGAACCTGGTAAGGACCGAGCGGGCGGAAGGGATGCGCCGCCGTTCTGATCGGCTTTCGTCAGTTCCATTGCGTATTCGGGTTGGAGGGCTTCTTGTAGATCATCCGGCGGCAGCAAATGAAAACGCCCGTGAACGTTAGGGTGGCAGGTACAAGTCCCAAAAGCGCCCAAAGAGCCTCGGCAAACCAACCGAATCTGCCAAAATGCAACTGGGAGAGCCAAGACAGTGCTTGGTCGGTAAAATGGTCATCGGGATCGAGCAGGAAGAGGGCGTTAAAAGGTTGTGGAAAAGAAAAATAGATCCCAGAGATTCCCCACACCAGAATGAAGAAAAAACACCAAAATCCTAACGCACTGTGCAGGTCCCAACTGATCCTCGCAAATTGTGCTCTCCAGTTTACGGTCAGGCTACGACGCCAATTTCTAACCCCCGGCCACCAGATAACGGCTCCCGTCAAACAAAGAGATGTCACACAGATTGCGCCAATGCCGTTCACAAGACGGCCAGTCGATCCAGATAGCAGGTTCTCGTGAAGGTTCACGACCCACTCGACCGAGAACCTACCCGCCAGCTCATTGCGAAAAACAATGATGCTGCCGGAAATGCTCATTAAGAGAACATACAAGCCGACTGCCACTCCCACCCATAGGTGAATCTGGAAAAACGCATTGCGCACCCCTGACTTCTCAGGGTGTTGTAGCCATTGTTGCCAAGCGGCCATTTTGTGCTCCCCTTAAGTTGCAGTATAGTCGCGCCTGGGCTCGTGCGCCCTTCAAACCTACCTTTGGGGGGTATGGAGAGCACCTGCCAAAACTCGCCTGAAGTTTTTGGCACGGTCCAGCTACTGGTCGCAGGCAGTTTCCTAGCAACCGGTTCCTGGCGCTGGCGTGGACGCCGCTTGAGGGGATGCGAGTGTGACCAACGCATGGCACCCGCTGCGTTGGTTAGGCTAAATGGCGGTTAGCTGTGATTGTTTCACCGGCAGGGACCTTGACGGGAATGCGATTGTAACCGTCGATGGTTTCTATTCCGAGGGTCTCGACGAGGAGACGGAAATGTTGACCAGTTAGCATCGTTCAGAAGTGTACAACGGTCAATGAAAAAGGTTCAAGAGAATCGTAGGTACTGGCCGGGCTAATCACCAACCGGGCGGGGGCATGTCCTACGTACCCGCCCGGCTGTTTACCTCTGAATCGTCAATCATCGATTTTACACTCGCGCCAAGATCCTGGCAACCGTCTTCAGATGCTTCCCGGCCCGGCCCGGCAGGCGCGCGGGTTACTTGGTCCGTGAAACATAAACGCCGGTAACAAGTCTATAATCAGCTAGGGTTCGGGGTGAAGCAAATCTTATTGGTGGAGGACAACGCCGGTGACGTCCTCCTGATCCGCCAAGTTATTGCGAATGCGATCCAATCCGTCAAGGTCGTAGCCGCCATGGATGGGGATCAGGCGATTCAGACATTGTCCAACCCGGAATTTAAGCCTGATCTCATCATTCTGGATCTGAACATTCCGAAAGTTCCGGGTTTAGATGTCCTGGAACGATGTAAGCCAACCGCTCCCGTAGTGGTTTTCACTTCATCATCAAACCCGGCAGAGATGGAAAGGGCCAAGGAGCTAGGCGTAAAGGAATTTACCCGCAAGCCCATCGACTTCGACGAGTTCTCCAACGTGGTCATGCGGATGGTCCAGGATTGGGTCGAACCCGGCGTTAGCGTATAGGCTGCCCACGCCGCTAGGATACCGCCCGACAGCCGCCGGTAGGCGAACGGGGGATGGTTCCTTTTTTTATAGATCCGACAAAACAAGCCGGGGGGTCTTGCTGATCTTCTCGCTATCGATTGCGTTTTCGCTCATTGAGTTTCTCCTGACAGGGTTGCGGTCGTGACATTCATCACTCCGGGCGGGAGAAACATCAAGGGAAATCTTTAGTGACTAGGCGAATGGGGTTACGAGCTGAGGCGAATTGGTGGGCGCCTTCCCTTTCTTAACGCGACTAAACCAAGCGGTCCCACCCATCCCATGCTGGCAGTCTTACTAGCTTGGCGAGTCCGCACCGAACCTCATAGACTAAACCGATGCCGGTGGAGATTCTTCTAATCGAGGACAACGCTGCGGATGTGCGAATCATTAAGGAAATCGTTTCGCATAGTACCGTCGTTGTTACGCTCACGGTAGCTGGGGATGGCGAGGAAGCCGTTGCACTGCTCGGTGATTCTCTGTACAAACCGGATCTCATCATCACCGACGCAAACGTGCCAAAGATTTCTCTTCCGGAAGTATTACGGCTGTGCAATGCGGAGAGCATTCCAGTGGTGGTTTTCAGCGCTGCGATCAATCCCGCAGAAAAAGCCGAGGTGCTCAGTTTGGGTGCGAAAGAGTTTGTCGAGAAGCCTGTCCATCTCGATGCGTACATCGAAGCGGTTTGGAGGATGATCTGGAAGTGGGTGAAACCTACGGACTAATCCCTTCGATGCTCGAACGCTGCGAAAGTTCGCTCTATTGCGGATCACGCTACGGTGACAAATTGAAACGTTTCCAGATCGTCGGGTTACACGAGCGGACGGGGCAATATACTACTCGCTGTATCTTTTTCTCCCACGATTTGCTGACATGTTGCACCTTTCATTCTCATGCTGAATAGGAAGTGATGAATACTCGACGTACGTTTCTCGCGCTGTTCATGGCGCTTACTTTGTTGGCTTTACCGTTGGTGATGGTCACGCCGGCCACGGCAGCACCTGCGGGCGGATCATTAACAACTGCGATCATGCAGGTCATACCCGGCGTAGGCACATTCGCGGGTACGCTGACAACGACCGGGTTTCGTTTGGTAAACGGAGTCGTTAACTCGGACGGCACTCTTACTGGAACGTTCACTGACATTGCAGGAAATGTATGGCAGATCAGTCAGCGTCACCGTTCCGCTAACTTCATTCACTGGCACCTGTACGATTCTCACGTTACATACTGGTGCTATTAACCTGTCCGTGTTGGGCTTGAACGTAGCTTTAAGCCCGATTGATTTGGTTATCACCGCCGATGCCGCGCCGGGTAATCTCCTCGGGAATTTACTCTGCACTGTAGTGCATTTGCTCGACAGCAATGGTGGGCTGAACGCATTGACCAGTCTACTGAATCAGATCCTGGGAGCAATCAGAATATAGGGAACTAACGAACGAGAGAGCGGTAGGGCGCGACGTTACAGACTGCAACTTTTTTTCCAGTTGGAGTTCAAGGCGGGTCCATACTTCACCTGGCGGAGCCGTGGGCAACTTCGACACCCCAGAATTCGTCAATGGAGATTTTGATGCTCCGTCAGATCTGGCGAATCACGTTCGGAAAGGGGGACGGGTCGGAGTCTGGCATGGCGCAATGCCAGGTCCCTATGCTGCTCAACGTAGCAAGAAGCTCACTGCAGCTTCGCAGTTCCCAGGAAGTTCAACTATCCCTCCGACGCCAGAAAAACCCGCACAGAACGAGTCCCAGCAATGGAATGGTTGACGCCCCAGCCACCCACACCGACCGCCGATTCCAGAACGAGGCTTGACCTGGCCTTTGCAGATGTACCACGAGCGTAGCGAGCGTGTAGTCCGATGTAAGTGGATTCCCGCCGGTGACATCTTGCAGGTAAAACGTAAGCCCATCAGATACCCAAGTTCCCGTCTGGATCGAGCCGCGATTACCTTGCTGGGTCAACAGTGTTCCGTTCGGACTTCCGATATGGATCTCGATGATCTGAGCATCCGGCGCGTTCCAACTGAGCGTGGTTTGCCCTGCGATGGTGCTGCCGGTGATGGGAATGGGATTTGGACTGCCCGTCAGAGATGGAGCGACCGAAGAACATGGTGCATTGATCGCGGACCCGCATACATTTCCCTCAAAAACGTTCGCCCCAGAATCTGCCTGGTTCTTGATATCCAGACCACCGCTCGACGTGTTATCGAGTGATACCTGGACCGGAGGATTTCCAATCACGACATTTCCTCGGAAAAAGTTACCCTTCACTCCCGGCGCAAGGAAGATCCCGTTCGTATTGCCAAGAATGTTGTTCTCTTCGATGATGTTCCCAGTATCAATAGCAGCCGGAAAACCGATGCCGAAGTTTGATCCCTGAGCTAAAATCCCATTTCCACTGATCCGGTTCGCACGGAGCCGGTTGCCGCTGGCACCAGCCAGTCATATACCTCCACACGGGTTGGCGAGGTTTCCGTTTCGGACTGAGATGTTGTTCTCGATGAGGTTCTTTGACGAACCTCCACCCAGGAGGATGCCAGAGAAGCAGTTCGTCGATGTAGTTACACCAGTTATGGTGCTGCTGTTAGTCGCGTTCAGCAGAATGCCAGAATTCCGAAACTGCGTCACGACACCAGGACCACGGATGATGACATTCTCAAGCATGTTGGCGAAGATCCCAGCCTCGCCGCCCGTGCCGTTGCCACTGCAACCGGTTGCCGCATCCCCTAGTCCGACCATGTTGTAGCCGTTCAAGTCCAGCGTCAAACCGGAAACAGCGAACGTGATACACGCCGCACCGACGACTGTGCAAGTTACGTCACCGACGAGTTTGCTGTTTTCGTTGAGCGTCAAGGTCGAACTGATGGTCCCAGTTATGTCCATGGCGTGGATATTGCCAGCGAACAAGATGAGTAAGGAACACAGCGAAACAAACAAGGTCACCAAACGGGGGCGTTTCATCGCGACACATCCTTTCCGGACAGAATTTTAGCTCGTAAGCCTGAGTTTGTACATCCTACGACGACTGTACAGCCGCTGTCAAGAGTTGGTGGTGAGTTGTGTCGTTAACATGTGATCTGTCCGGTGCAATTAACACATGATCTGTCCGCTGGAGCGGTGGAGGATGCTGGTGAGGTGCCTGAAGACCAGCAATACCTGACTGCGGAAGAGGAGCGGAAGATGAAGCTACAAGATGTTCTATTGAAAGCGATGGCGAAAAAAATAACCTGGTGGGACGCCGCAGAGATCATCGGAGTTTGTGACCGGACGATGCGGCGCTGGCGGGAGCGGCTGGAGGAACACGGCTACAGCGGTTTGGCGGATCGGCGCAAGGGCAAGCTCAGTGGACGGCGGGTCGCGCTGGCCACGGCGGAACAAGTGTTAGGGCTGTACCAAAAGACTTATTACGATCTGAACATCCGGCACTTTCACGAGAAGTTGAAAGAGGACCACGGGATACATTTGAGTTATACCTGGGTGCAACAGGCGCTGCAAGGAGCGGGCTTGGTGGCGCGCGGGCGGAAGCGCGGGACGCACCGGCGTCGAAGAGAACGGCGGCCGTTGCCGGGTATGCTGCTGCACATTGATGGGAGCAAGCACCAATGGTTCGGAGATCAACGCTGGTACGACTTGATCGTGATCCTGGACGACGCCACCAGTGAGATCTACTACGCGCAGTTGGTAGAAGAAGAATCAACGCGGACAGTGATGGCGGGGTTGCGGGAAGTGATTGAGAGGCAGGGGCTGTTCTGTGCGTTGTACAGCGACCGGGGCAGCCATTTTTTCATGACACCGAAGGCGGGTGAGAAGGTGGACAAGCATCGACTGACGCAGGTTGGCAGGGCCATGAAAGAGCTGGGAATACAGATGATTCCGGCCTACTCGCCGCAAGCCCGGGGCCGCTCGGAGCGCAGCTTTGGGACTTGGCAAGGACGCCTGCCGCAGGAGTTGCGGCTGGCCGGAATCACCACAGCGGAAGGGGCCAATGAGTTCTTGCGTCAGCGTTATATCGGCGAGTTCAACGCGAAGTTTACCGTATTGGCATCTCAGAAAGGGACGGCCTTTCGGCGGACCTCACGCTCCGATCTGAACTGGATCTTTACGACGCAGACCGAACGGAGGGTGGCCAAGGACAACACGGTGGCTATGGGGGATCGTTTCTGGCAGATCGAGCGGTCGGAATTCCGGAACACGCTGGCAGGATGCACGGTGACCATTCATCAACATTTGGATGGTAAAGTATCGATCCGATACGGGCCGCACGTGCTGGGACGCTTCGCCAGCGATGGCACTGTGCTACCCACAACGAAAACGGAGCGCCCAGGAAAAGGCGGGAGCCTGGAAGCCGGCGAAAACCAAAAGCAGGTTTCCTCCGGCTCCCACCCTCCCTTGGAAATCTTGCAAAAGACGCAAGATTCCCACTTTCCCAGCGCGCCGACGACGGTTACTGTTCGCAAATCAAAGACCAAGGCGGCTCGAGCCGCCTAAACCCGAAACCGGACAGATCACGTGTGAATAAAACCGGACATCTTGACTTGTTAGCGACAGCGTCTGGTAAGGGTGTAGGGTGCGTCTGGTAAGGGTTTGGTAAGGGGTGTCAAGCCAAAATAGCTAGTAGGTCTAGCACGCCAACCTGGGTGTCAGAAACGCTGCTTCGCTCAGCATAAACTCTAGAAGGTCAAGACGCCTACTGGCGTTCACTCCTGCCTTTGCTCGAGCTGGCGGTAGCCGGGCATTCCGGTGAGCCAGAGACATGTTGTGTGAGCTGATTCTATCTCGCTGGGTATCGTGCACAACCGCCCATCCGCGGCAGGGGGCCATCCGCGCTCAGGACGCGCCAATTTCAGGTAGGCTTGCGATTGGAGTTCTAGAATAAAGATAGCGTGCAAAACCGACGCCCAGAATTGACTGCAGCCTAGGGGTAGTCAGTTTGATGAGCCGGGCGGGGCTCGACCCCGTCAGCCTCATTGAGAACACGCAAGTTATTGATTCCGCAAAACGGCAAAAACGCCAAAATCGATGCTTCCGCCGAAACGAGGTACACGGCGGGTACACGGGCTACGAATTCCTTAGTAGCTACACGGCGCATTCACTATGAAAGGCATCGTGTAAGCGTTCCAATTTCATGGTTTCTGAACGTTCGCGCGATTCGAATTTCCTTACGGGCAGGGCGCGCCAGGCGTCGCGGATTGCCGGAAATCTTCTTGGAGTAAGTTTGAAAGCCGGCTGCGCTTCGGAACGGACACTCATGGAAACGCCGACGGAATCCCATCTCTTCCCGTCCAGAAGTTCAAACTTTTTGGACGATGCTCGGCTCTCACACTTCCTCGATACCTGGCTCACGTTCCCTGGCGCGAAGCGAGCTAGAAGTCTGATTCGAGGAGATAATCTTCACAGCCAGGAGCGGGGCCCCCGCAATCTACTCGAACGCCGTATCTGGCGAGTTTGCCGCGATTCGCCAGCTACAGGCAGTCTGCCTTCAGGCTTCCAAGCCCTATAGCCTTCCGGCAGGCTTCGCGCATCACCTTCATCACGAATATCGCGCGGTCAATGCGAATCCCGCTCGCGCGCATCTTCTCGTGAAGATAACGCCATTCAACAAAGGCGTTGGATAGCTCTGCGATGCATGTGCGGAGATCCGGGTTACCTGCTGGAGGGAATTCCAAACGACAAGCTGGCAATACCGCGCCTATGTCGTTGTGGGCCGCTGCGGGGAGTGAGCCGAGCAACTTCAGCAAGTCATGGCCCTTAAGCACGGTGCCGTGACTCCTTGCAAGCGTTTTCAGATAGAGCTCTATGCTGAATGCGCTATTAACCACGAACGGGGCGACATCAGCAACGTTCCACGGGCTGTGCAGCAAACCTTTTTTGTGCAGGTGGGAGGCTGTCGTTGCGAAGGAAAGCGCTTGGCGGAACATCGTCTTAACCGGGTCGGGCTTCTGGTAGAGTCCTTTATCCTTGAGGAATTGTATGGTGAGCGCAGCGTCTTTCTCGAAGTCGCCGGTAACCTCCATCTCACCTACCACGACGCCATTCAGAACCAATTCGGTTGTGCGGCGCTCTTCTTCCGCCATACTTATCATCATGGCATGAAGCGGGCCTTTCCTCAGATGTGCAATGTGGCTATCTGCGATGATCACGCTCGAATCGATCGAGCTTTCAGCCGAGAGAAAACGGCGGCCGCCAAATTTGGCGGATAGACGATGCCAAGTTCCGTGATCCGGAGATCATCCCGCATCTTCTGGGCCTTGTCTATAATCGACCGATCCGTCTCAGGGCATATTTCTCCTTAAGATGCGCCAAGTCATAAGGACGGGCCGTTGGCCGTTATTCCCTCAACGAGCACCCCGGCCAATACCTGTGACAGCAACGTGCGGATAGTGTGATGAGTCCGCTCCACGTCAATTGAGGAAAAACGGCATTGCTTAGAAGTGGGTGTCCAAAGGCCTGAGAAGTCCCATTGGAGGAAGTTTGGGAGCCGGACGGGCAAATATACACTTGCCTAATACCACGGTTTGGGCACAACTATGATATCTCCGTTGCCTTCTCATTTCGAGATGCCTTTCTTACGTCTCCGTCTTTCCCTTCTACTGACGCCGTTATCTGGTTGCAGAAGGAGATTGAGGCCGCTCGCTACTGAGTCGCGAACCGTTCTAAGCATGTGCTCCTCATCCCACACGCCGAAAGCGTCGATATGGTTCTGCCACTTTTCGGTAGTCGGCTCCGTCGCTGGAACCCCATGGCTCAGCCAAGTAATGAAAAGATCTTTGGTGATACTAGCCAGCAAATCGGCAACCTGCAAAGACGGAGTCTGTTTATCGTCGAACGGCGCTACTGTCGCCATTGCCCTACCAATCGATGGGCTGGATAGTTTCACGGCTGTGAATGCATCAGCCAGTTTCCCGTAATAGTCGGACTGATCTGCAAGGTAAGCTACGAGGTGCCCCGGCGCGTTTGTGCACACAGACCGGGCTACCTCGAAGAACATCTGCTGATACGCCGCCACCGTAGGATCATCAGCATAAAACAGTTTGGCCTCCGGAACGGATTGAAGCACCTTCTTATAATCAGGAATGATGATTCCAAGCCCAAAACCGATCCACTGCGATTCCACAAGAATAGCTTCTAGATCATCACGGATTTTTTGAGCAACAACCCTTGCTGATTTAACAGAGCCATGCCGTTGGATGAGCTTGTGAAATGGACCACTGACGGACTTGCAATCGGTTGCGCGAAAGTATGCAATCTCGTCTTGGGCAAGGCGTGCAATCCACTTCTTTTCGATACCTTTCCAGAGTCTGCCCGAAGCAAGAAAGGCTCCTACGGCGAATATGTCTTTTCTTTGGCCATCGGCGCTTTCATCAAGAGACGCTTCCAGAACTTTCAACGGAATCACCACACAAATCTCACCCATCCTGCTGGCCCCTAAAGACGAACCTCAGAATTTCCGTGATACTAATGAAACGATGGTGCGGGGTCAGACTTCACCCCCAAGGCTATCACCAGCGCCTGTATTAAGAAAATATATAATCGTCTCCGGACGCGCCTCGGCACGGATAAATCCTGCAAAACGCTAACGAAGTTGCCTGCCCGTTCCAGAAGTTCAGACTTTTGGAGCGACCTCAGTTCCCTGAATTCCGATCTTGCAACGTCCATCTCATGAAGTGTCCGTATCCGAGCGACCATGAGTACTTTTGGAACGACTCTCTTCGGTCCACTCTCCGATATCCCGACTAATCATTCCTGATCCCTCAAGATTGTTGATCCGGCCTTAACTTCCAGATTGACGCATCCGGACTGAACCAAATAGTGGAAGGGTGGCGACCAACCGGACACAATCGCCTCGCCCAAGTTCTAACGTAGTGCCCTGCGGGGCCAAGTGAGGAAACCGGACTTCAATCCTGGGAGTTCTATTTGCTCCCCACTGGCACTTTCCGCCGCAGCTCGTCAAAGAAGTTTTCGAAGAACACCACTTCGTGCTCCTGGCTGGGCGCTTGCGCGGATTCTACAGGCGTCAGCACCGCCACGCGTTTGCCATCCGGAGCCAGATCCCAAAAAGTTCCACCGAGCGTCGCGATCCGCACACGGGGCGTATCCGCCTGGAACGTATCGCCCTTGACTGTGTAACTCCCGGCCATAATTTGGTCGCCGGACTGGTAGACCAGATCGTGTCCGTTCCGCGACCATAGCGGGTTGTTACCACCACTGTTCGAGATCTGCCACTTTCCACCTTGCCCAGACGATGGCGGTGGAAACGCCCGGACATACACTTCAAACTTTCCCGATTCGTTCGATTGATAGGCCAGCCAGCGCCCGTCAGGTGAGAACAACGGGGCTTGGTCGGCGAAGCTACTCTTGAAAAATTGTTCCGGCTTGCCAGCCTTCAACTCGCCTCCCTGATCCTCCAGAGGGACCGTAAAACTTGCGAGTTCCCGCCTCCATAATCGCCATAAGCCAGCCGCTTGCCATCCGGCGTGAACGAAGCCGGTACCTGTGTCGTCGTGCTCTGGGTCAACGGCTGCGGCTGGCCGGCCCCGTCGGCACGGGTCCAGTAGATCCCATTGGGGAGGCCGAAAACGATGTACCGGCCGTCCGGGCTCCAGATCGGTGAATCGTGACGTCCGCCGAACGTCAGCCTCGTCATCGCGTCCCGCTGCGAGTCGTACGCCCACACATCCCGGTTCACTCCCCCAGTGTCCACAAGAAACGAAAGCCGTTTGCCGTCTGGAGAGAGCCGAAGACGAGAATAGGCGCCGGGCCTGGCCAACAGCGGTTCTTTCTTGCCCGCGCCGTCCACCCATTGAATGGTCCGCAGGCCGGAACCGCCTCCGTTGCCCCTGCGGTAAACCAGTGTGCCCGTTCTGGAGACGTCAAAGTCGGCGCCCGAAGAACTTGGCCGGAAGGCAACCTGGTCCAGAACGGAAATAGCCGTCCCTCGGATTTCCAGCTTGCCCAGATCGAACGGGATCGCAAAGAGCGTTCCCTTGCTCGCGTAAACCAGATGACCGCTCATCAGATAGTGGGGCGAAGTTCCTCCTTGCACCAGAATCTTCCGGCGGTGGTCGGCCAAACTGACAACCTCGATTCGAGATTGATCGCCGTCATACGACAGCGGCACGGCGAGGAACAGTACGGCCCGGCTGCCGGGAAGGATCTGCGGGAACGCATGGGTCAATTCTACGCTGGACACTTCTGTTACCGGGGTGGGTGAGCCTCCACCCGGGGGAATCCGTACCAGGCCCTTGCCCGGTCTCTCAAGAACAATACTGCCGTCATCTCCCCAGCTCGCGTGGGCGCTCGGGACGTCGCTCACCGTCACCACCGCGCCACCTTCCACCGAGATCTTGTTCAGCTTAGTGTCGGCGTAGAAGCCCACCCACTGCCCGTCGGGCGAGAAGAACAGTCTGGCAGCACCTTCGGTGCCCCCGAGGACGGTGGCTTTCGGCTGATCCAATCTTCTAGTGAAGACCCTGGGCTGGCCACCCAGGCCACTCGACACGTACGCCAGCCGTGTTCCATCCGGGGAGATCACTACACTGCCCTGGTGAGGACCGGGCAAGGATACGTCTGGCCCCAGGTCCACATCCAGCCGCACCAAAGGCCGCTCCACCGGCTGCGTCGCGCGCCACGGTGCCCAGAGGGCAACCGCTGTGGAGACTGCCAGGAGCGCCGCGGCGCCAACCCACGGTAACTTTCCGGACCGCGCCGGCAACAGAGCGATAGCTGCAGTGGACTCTTCCGCTCCGGCGTTGTCGCGGCCCAGCATCCTCCTCGCGTCGCTGATAGACGCCAGCCGTTGCTTACGATCTGTTTCAAGGCACCAGCGCAACAGATTGTGTACGCGCGGCGGCGCCGCGGAGATTTCAGGGGCCCGATTCAGGACAGCCCCGAGAATCTCTACCGGCGTTTCGCCGGGGAATAATCTCCGACCAGTTAGAACTTCATAGAGAATCACGCCAAACGACCAAATGTCGGAGCGTCGGTCCGCCTCCTTGCCCCTGGCTTGCTCGGGAGCCATGTAAGCGGCCGTGCCGAGAATAGCTCCCGGCTGCGTCGCGGCGATCGTTAACGTAGGAGAGTTGTCAGTATTCCCGTTCTTCGAAGATGAGGCTGCGATGGCCTTCGCCAGTCCGAAGTCCAGAATTTTTACGACACCTTCCTGCGTGATCCTAATATTGGCGGGCTTCAGGTCCCGATGGATGATGTTCTGCTCGTGCGCCGCTTCGATCCCGTCAATCAATTGCTGAATGATAGGAAGCGCGTCATCGAAGTCTAGCGGACCGCGCAGGTCATGGCCTTCCACATACTCCATCACCAGATAGTCCGGCCCAACATCGTACAGATGGCAGATGTTGGGATGATTCAGCGAAGCGATTGCTTTGGCTTCACGCTTAAAGCGCTCCGAGAACTGCGCGGCGGAAACTTTGATCGCAACGTCGCGATTCAGGCGTGGATCGCGCGCCCGATATACCTCACCCATGCCACCTGCGCCGATAAGCGCAAGGATCTCGTAGGGCCCCAGGCGAGTTCCGGCAGGCAGAGGCATGTTGTCGAACAATTCTACTTCACCAAGTGGTGTGAATCACCGATGGGGATTGCGCCTGGGAAAGGCGGTTTGCTGATTGTGTCCAACAATCCGCCTGCGCGCGTGTTTGTGCCAAAACCTTCGGAGACACTCCCGTATTTCCACGCTGAGGACAAAAGTCGAAATCCTCGGCATGCAGGCGTATCAAAAACTGATGGTTTTGAACCCCCCGGGCAGTCGGTGAAAGTCTATGTGCTTTGGCGCGATTTGGCTTAGGCGTTCACGTGGCTTACTCTGTTCACGCGACACGACGCCTTATCTCTTCCAGGATTTCGCAGAGGTCTGTGTTCTTAAGGTCATCCAAAGACATGTTGTCGGCAATCCGCCCATTGCTGCCCTTTGAATAGCCGGGTATATCACTGGCCCGTGTTTCGTCGCCAAGCGGGAATTGACGAGCGACGGATGGACCGAGCACGGCCTCGACTGCTGCCCTGGAGAAATAGTTCTCCAATCCGTATCGCTTGAGGACGAAGCCGGTGACACCGACCGCCTCCAGCCGTTTCATCAGGATCGTCCCGATCTGGGACAGAGGGCGATCCGCACGTGTCCAATCTCTGCCATTGTCGCCGTCGGCGATGACGACTACATCGAGACAACCATCCCAAAGGCGTTCCAGCGGCCAATCGGGATTGCTTAGTTCACTCCAACCCCCAATCGACTGCAAAACAACATCATCCCGATCGCCGATCGCCTTCCTGACAAAAACGCCTAGTGCCGGAAGGTCAGTTATCCCTTCGCACCAGATCTTGAGTTGTTTTTCGGTTGATTTCATTTGCAGTCTTGAGACTACCTGTTTGAAAGCCGTTGTCTTGGCGACCGCGAGGCGCGCCCGCTGCCGGGACTCGAGAATGCCTGTCTGCTGCCAAGGACGCCATGGTTTGGGAGCACGGCTAACTTGTCCAGCCATGCTCGATGCAAGCCGCGACTCGTCAATTGAAGCCATGGTGCCAGTGATAATACCCACCGCTCGAAAATATCCCTTGTCCAATGCCAGGCCGCGGAGCCTCAGAAGTTTCTTCCAGACCTCAGGCTCGCGTATATTGCCAATCCAGTCGAACGGGCTCGCGTTCGGAAATTCGATCTCGCCGCTGGCGAGAAGATTCGGATCAGAAATAAGTTGCGACAGGCGGCGCTCGATGGTTGGTCTATGCTGCCTCTTCACGAGTTCGTCAAGCACGGCATCCGGTACCGAAACGCTTTTTTGCGAAGCTAATGCGATCAATACTTCCGTACTGTCTGGTAAGTTGCAGAGAGTGAATATGGCTGTGCCCTGCACACGTGAGTCTGTGCTCATGGCCCGGTCCTGGAGGGCAGCAGCAATCGGCGCCGTCCAAACGCGTGTCTCCCGGATGAAATGAAGAATCGTATCAACAGCACTGGAATTCAGAGAAGCGTCCTTGATCATCTTCTCCAGTTCAGCTTGAGCCGCGGACGTGATTCCAAACTTCCTGGCATGGACCTCCGCCGCTTCGCCCCTAAGGCTATTAAGACTCTTGATCAAGGGAACGTCGTCGACCAGGTGTAGTTCATAATGCTGAACCAAGAGCAATAAACAGTAAAGCAGCCACGGGATGGTGCTACTGTTGTCGGCACCCCACGCGACCTTGGAAAAATCGACGCGTGGAAACTGACGGTCGACCTCGGATGCCAACCACGAAAGGCGTTCCGTGGAGACAATCGGTAAACGCTTTTCATCCAAGAAGAGGACTGCATTGAAGACATGCAGGAAGTCCGGATCTTCGCAAACGATTGCTTGAGCGCGCCGGGCGGAGTCCTCGGCTTCTTCAAGACGCTCGCGATTTTCCTTCTCCCACGCTATGAGCTGTGGATCTGGCTCGCCAAGCTGGCGGGGACTGACCTCTTCGAACACCTGATAGAGCTCGCCCCGGGCATACATGCGGAGCGACGCGACAAATCGCTCATCGTAATTCTTGCTGAGGAGCCATCGAATGGTAGCCGGTGATGAGAGGCGCAGAAGCGTGCGAGGAATCGCCATTACAGGCCGGGACCGTTTCGCGAGCTTCTCCAGGGTCTCGCGAACGACGACCTCTTCGTGGTCGCTATTCGCGATAGCGTCAGCGAGGTCTTCCATGAAGTCGTTTTGGAGATCAAGCACCCCTGCTTCTTGGATGGCTAGTAACGCCTCGATAACAGAGCTGGCAATCTCGGCGTTCCATGCTCTCCTGAGGGCTCCAGGCAGGCAGCTAGCATAGAAGCGCCATTTAGGATGTTCGATCATACCGGCGCGCTGGCGAATCATTCCCAGCAAAGCGAGACTAGTCTGTTTCGGGTCAAGGCTTTCGAGCCGCTCGTAAAACGAGTGGACATAGGTTGGTGTGGAGAGCAAAGTCTCCATGATCTGCGGCATTGCGGCGTCGTCTGCCAACCAGCCAATGGCGACGAGCATCGAGACGAAGCAGGGATCGCCGTTATCGACCGAAGCGATCAGTTGGGGGATTAGGGCTGGCGTGCCGAGCCGTCCGATGGCATGAAACGCGGTCTGCCGAACAAGCTGGTCCACGGTGCGGTCCAAGGCCGCTGACACCGCTAGCGGCAAGGCTGTTTGCTGGCCGGCTTCCCCCAATAGCAGAAATGCGTTCGAGGCAAGAATGGGATCGATGGCCCTGCGAGCTTCGCCTTCAACCTCATTCAGGCAAGGTAGGGTGAGACACCGCGCAAGGCGAGAAGCGTTGATCTCGGGATGGCGCCATAAGGACTCCTTTCGATCTTGCAAGCGCTTGTAAAGGCTTTTGCCTATAGCCACCCTTTCGGTAGCCGTGAGCACGCTGAAGGCTGACCGAAGAGCGAGATCGGGGTGATGCGACGCGAAATAACGACGAACTGCGGAGTTCATCTCAGCGAGAAAACCGAGCGCCGGCTGCCATGACGTATTTAGATTGCGGGTTCCCGGCAGGAACATGCAATCAAGAATGACCGACAATCGACTTTTGCGCATCGAGGCCGCGGCAAGATATTCGCCCAAGCTGTGATGCGGAAAACAAAGGCCTTCCGGTGTGAACAGGAAAAAGGATGCGGTTTGGCTGAACAGATTCGCCGCCTCGGCTGGTGAAAGGTCAAGCCGGGCGCTGATGGCAAGTTCGGCCTCCTGGCCCTTGAGAAAGTTGCGGGATGCGAGTTCCATCGCGAGCCCTAACGCCTGCAAAGCTTGCTCTTGTTTGCGCCGACCTAGACAAACAGATTTTCTTAAAGCATTGAAAATGATCTTTAGCGCTCGGCTTCGGCTCGCCGGTAGTTTGCCGTTCCGACGAAACGCTCGAATCATCGCCTGAAGAATTCTGGGGTTGCCGGCTTCGACATGCAAGTCAGCACACCCCAATTCCTTCACGAACGCATGAGCGTCGACCCCTTCGTCATCGCATATCCTCTGGATGTCGGCTGATGTGAGGCCAAGGAGGTGATAACGCGTGAAGCGGTTGCCGAGGTCCGCCAGGTGTACTGCGACGTAGCCCTGCACACTGAACAGCGCCAAGCGCCAGCCGACCTGTTCGAGCCGGTCGAGTGCTGACAGCAGTTGAGGAAGCACCGCCGGATTCACTCTGTCGAGATCCGTGAGGAGACACCAAGCGACGGAATGCGCACGGGAGTTCTGCGGCGGTGGTGCGACCCGGAGGTTTCCTGTGAAGCTTTTCAGGCTGACACGACTGGGGAGGCAATTGGATTTCTTGAGTAGCGATTCGATTTGGCGGGCGAGGATTGAAATTCCCATTCCAGGCTCCGCGAGAAAAAGTAATCGCTGATGCTTTTCCAGTATTTGGCCGATGGGCGGCAGGTATTTCCGTGCCATCCCGGACATCCTGTAGGGCTCGCTACCAGAACTCGCCTCCCAGTCTTCGTGAGAGCAAACGCAAATCTGTGCATATATTTCGATGCTCTTGGTTTGCGGGCAGAGCAAGTGGCAGCATCTGACCATCCGCTCCAGTAGAGAACGAATCCAGACGACCCTAAAAGTCGATCGCGACCGTGTTCTTAAGTCGGATATGTTCCCGAGTATGCCATGTGTACGGGTCGCCTGTTTCCTACTGCCCAGTGAGTGTAGTTGACGGCTGCTTATCAGGTGTTAGAGGCGTGTTAATGAGAGGTGCGGGACAGTTTCATGAGCACTCTAAATTGCCGGCCATGCTCGAGCGAGCCGGGCTCGTCAATTTCGGCGATCGCGCCGAACACGGCGAATATACTCCGTCCGTTGAGAACTCGCACACAATCCGCACACATCTGCACCCGAGAGCTTAGACTTGGCTTGAGTTTTGAGGGTTTTCTCCGGCGAGATGGCTTTGATCGAAGCTTGCCGCCTGCGTAAGGACGGCCTCAAACGGAGCCACACCAGCCCACACAGTTTCTAGGCTTCGCGAATTCTGGCCTGTCGGCTGAGACCTGCACAAGTCGACGTCCATAGTTCAAAACCATCACGTTTGGACCCAACTTCTTAGCGCATCATTTCGACGTTTATATTCAATGTCGCGATGATCACGTTCATTTGAAGGTTTTGGCACATGCCCCAGGCCGTGGTGGGGCGCCGCACCGAATTCATTACAGAGTGATTTCGGTCCGCCGTTCCAGAAAATTATGTCGGCCAGCGGGCGCCTCCGTATAGTAGGTTCCGCTATTGCGAATTGAGGCTCTGGTGCAAACTCAGGCCGACAAGGAGATCGGTTGGGCTCCGCTTGGCTGAGTGAACTGCGATGGGCTCAAGCAGCGAGTGCGGCGTTCCACAACTCCGAGATCGTCGCCTTTCGGCCGCCCAGCTTGCCCGTCTTGTATTGTCCTTTCTTGATCTTCTCCGCCAACTCGATCCCGGAAATCGTTACCGCCGCGTTGTCGAATTGCTTGAATCCCAGCATGGGCCGGATTCGTTGCTTCACTCTCCGATGGTCCTGCTCCACCAGGTTATTCAAGTACCGGCTGGAGCGGACCTTCAACCGCCGCGGAAGTTCGCCGTCTTCCTTCATCTCTCGCACCGCCCGGTGCGAGGCCGCATAGGCGTCCAACGTGATCTTCCTTGGTACGCGAGTGTTCTTCATTGCGCTCCGCAGAAACGATTTGGCGGCTTTCACGTCCCGGTTCTGGCTGAGAAAGAAATCAACCGTTTGACCCGCCTTGTCGACGGCGCGGTACAGGTACACCCATTGTCCGTGAACCTTTATATAGGTCTCGTCCATCCTCCACAATCCGCCCACGGGCCGAGCGTAGCGCCACCAGCGCTTTTCGAATTCTGAAAGGTAGTGCTGGACCCACCGGAGAATCGTTGTATGCGTCACGGAGATGCCGCGGTCCGCCATCATGATTACCAGATCCCGTAGGCTCAGCTTGAAGCTCGTGTACCAGGCGACACACAAGATGATGATCTGCCCGTCGAAGTGCCGTCCTTTGAACAGATCTTCGATCGGTACGAACCGTTGCATCTCTTCATCATCGCTTGCCACTCTCGCGTTTGCACCAGAGCCAGCGCGAGTACGTGCAAACGCTGCGATTGCTGGAGACCTTCACGCCGACCGATGTCTCGCGCGCGATCGACGATGCCCTGCGGCTCGGCACGATTTCGTTCGACGCAGTCAAGCATCTGCTGTTGTGGCGGATCGAGCAGCGCCCGGCACGCTTGGATCTGGAAAACTATCCACACCTACCTGCAGCGCAAGTGGCCACCACAGCCGCCGCCGATTACCTGACGCTGTTGAACGACTGGGCATATTAATATGGGCACGCCGCAGGTCCTGCTCGATCATCATCTGAAAACGTTGCGGCTGCCGACGTTCCTGCGTGAGTACGACAAAGTCGCGCAGCAATGCGCCGCCGAGGGTGTCGACTTTCCACGTTACCTGTTGCGGTTGACCGAGCTGGAACTGCTCGACCGGGAGCGGCGCGCCACCGAACGCCGCATCCGCCAGGCGAAGTTCGAGGTGATCAAGAGCCTGGATAGTTTCGAGTTCCCGGCGATTCCATCCTTAAATAAAGTACTGGTGTTGGAACTGGCTCGCTGCGAGTTCATCGAGCGGAAAGAAAACGTCCTGGCGCTGGGAAACTCGGGCACGGGGAAAACACATCTCGCATTGGCGCTGGGGCTGGCCGCTTGCCAGAAAGGTTTCCGGGTCCGGTTCACCACCGCAGCGTCGCTGGCGCACGAACTGATCGAGGCCAAGGACGAACGGCGGCTGATGCGTTTCCAGAAAATGCTTTCCAGTTTCGAACTGCGGATTATCGATGAACTGGGGTTCGTTCCGTTGTCCAAGACCGGAGCCGAACTGCTGTTCGAGGTCTTCAGCCGCCGCTACGAACGCAGCGCCACGCTGGTCACCAGCAATCTGCCATTCAACGAATGGCCCGAGGCGTTCGGCTCAGAGCGGCTGACGGGAGCATTGCTGGACCAGCTTACGCATCACGTTCATATCCTCGAAATGAATGGCGAGAGTTACCGGCTCAAAGACAGCAAGCAGCGGCACCTGGGAAGCCGCGCTCGTAATTAACCGGCAGCAAAACGGTGCCGATTTGCAGGGCCGGCTTCCGCTCCGGCCTAAACGCGCCCGCAAAGGCGGGTCGCAGGCCTACGCTCCAGCCGCCCCCGCAAACTGACGCGCGATAGAGACCTTACAACAATCAAGGAATTTGAAACATGCTATATTCGACGCTATGAAGAAAACACCGGCCACCACCAAAAAATCCGCGTTAAAGATCGCCGCCGCGGTGGCAAAGCGCGAGCGAAAAGCCAAAGCCTGAGAGCCGGCATCGGCCTCTTCCTGAACTCGACGCATAGCTTTATTCCTCCCAGTGGAGTTTGCCGGGTACTCCCAATTCATTCAGATGAGATTTGGCCCACGCCTGCGCATCTTGAAGTGAGTCGAAGCGCCATTCATGACCCGGGCTGGTTTTCCCGGTTGTGTCATAAGCACCGGAATTGTGGTTTTGGACGGTTCCAACGTATTTATCTTTGCTACGCTCAATCTCAAACGTGAATACTCCGTCTTCCGTGGTTGCTTTCATGGCGTTAAGCCTAACACACAGGGTCTGAAACTAGGTTTCGGCCTGTCACACCGCCAGTTTCGTAACCTTGCCATCCTGCGCGTACGGGCGCGTAACTCTAGTGGCGGCTTTCATTCGTTCAACCTTAAATCTGATGGTCGCCGCAAAGAACGTGGCCTGCGCTCTGTTGTGAAACAGCATCCCCACAAAAGTCCCCACACTGTGGCTGAAATCCGGCGTCTTCGCCGAACTTGAAACATGCATGTGTTTGAAAAGTTTGGCTCCCTGAACCCGACTCGAACTTACGACCCGCGGGTTAACAACTCGACCCTGAGGGCGCCTGCGATGGCCGCTGGCGTGACGCATCGGCTGTGGGAAGCCTCCGACGTGGTCGCCCTGCTAGAAGCTGAGGAAACGGGGGTTGGAAAGAGCGGCATGATTAAGACTTTAGCAAGATATATAGTTGAGGGATGAAAACTGCGCCAACTGCCGCGTATATCGACTACTGGGATCGTGGCCTGTGGTGCTTCGGCATCAGGGTTTGGCCTAACGAGTGTAAGGCTATAGCCAACGACCCTGGAGAATTGCCGGACAAAATGGTGGCGATAGAACCGCCATGCCAGATTCCTTTGAACCCACAAGCACTGCCTAACGGCGTGCTCAAACTCTCTGTAGTCGCGCACATGGCGGCTCATCCTGGCTCGGATCTTCTTGGCTTGGTGACCGGGAAGACGACTTTTGAGCAGGCGCGCTCAAATGCGAAATCTAGCTACTAAATTTCAAGGTAGCCCACTATCAGGGTCTTAGTCCGCTTGATCTTTGGTACTAGTTGCTGATTGTATAAACCGGCGCCTCGGAATGCAATCGACTCCCACCCGATAGCAAGGCCCACGATTTGGCCTTCGCTCTTTTTTCATCGAGTCGAGTGAGGAGGGACCATGTCGCAACGCATGTTCAAGCTGAATACTTCCACCACGGCAATTCTGAACGAGAACAATCAGCCGAGCGTCGTTACAATCCCGGCAGATGCTCTCGTAACCATCGTGGATGGAGAGCCCGACGGAAACGGATTTGTCAAGGTTCGGTATCGGGACAAAATCCTCTCCGTGTTTGCAGTTGACCTTCGTACCCGTGGCGAACGCAAGTGGGGACAATCGGCATAGTTTCTGGATCGCTAATCCTCGGTCCAGGTCAAGTTCTTGCGCCAGGGCCACGCTAATCGCCAATTCACCAGATGTCCCTCCCGGTCGAGTATAGGAGTTCGTGCGTACGCCATTCGATTTCGAAGAGTTTGCGAAAGTGGTCAGGAAGATGATCCAGGACTGGACTAATCCAGGGGTCAACGTCGCCGTCTCCAAGTAGTTCTAAAATCAGATATGTGGTGGTCGACCCGCCGCGTCCCCTGGCTGTGGATAATTATTATCGCTGTGGTCGGCGCAGTGATCATCACTCTAATTATTGTGTTCTCGTTTCTGCTCCAAGTTCCGACGTCGACGATAGCGGCCGGCTGAATCTCCCGATTCCGGCCATAATCTTTCCGTGGTCGTATGTTTCCAATAAGCCCACGCGCCATCTTTCTTTCGAATAAGCGAAGAGCGGCCCGGTTGCAGTTGTTTCCCCGGACTCTTACAATCGGGCGATGCGCAGGAAGAAGCCGCCGCCTGAGTTCGTGACTTTTTGGGCCGAGATCGCGAGCCTTGGGGGAAAGGCCGTCCCTGAATCGATGACACGATCGAGGACACCTGGGCAACTCGCCATTCGAGCGAAGACGTCCGCCACGATGCGTTTGAGGAAGCAGGGCAGCGGCAAGCCGAAGGAGCGTTAGGAACGAGCCACCCGCTTCACGGCTGGCGTCGTTCCGCGGGCGGCCTGGCCTTGACTCCGAGGGGAACAAGGCGCATGCTTTCGGATCAGGGACAATGCCGCGCTCTCGGTGCGGAACGCACGCCGTTGATGCGTGGCCCGGCGATGGGGCCTTGGTCATAGTCCCATCGCCCCCCGGCTTGCGTGCAACGCTTTTCCGATGGGGCGCCATGATCAGGACTGGCACGTGGAAGACGCTCGTGTTCCTCATAGTGCTCATCGCGCTCTTGTTCCTGCTCGCACGAGGCCTGCGGGGTGTGCCAAAACCCTCGGCGCCAGCAGTCGAAGCGGAACGAACGATCTGGCCATGGGGGTTAGCCCACCAGCAGCTGACTATTGCCGGGACGTGAAGACGGGCACAATCCACTGATAATTGTTGCCTCCAGCCAGCAGCGCCCGCAGGTGCCGCGCACGCTCCGGCGAGCGGAGCTGCCGCATCGCCTTCGCCTCGATCTGCCGGATGCGCTCCCGCGTGAGGTCGAACTCCTGGCCGATCTCTTCGAGCGTGTGCTCGCGCTCGCAGCCGATGCCGAAGCGCAGGCGCATCACCTTCTCCTGCCTCGGAGTAAGCGTCTTGAGGATGTTGGCCATCTCGTCGCGGACGTTGGTGTCGTTCACTGCGTCGACGGGCGAGCCCACCTGACGATCTTCGATCAGGTCACCGATTGAGGCTTCGCCGTCGCGGCCCACCGGCGTTTCAAGCGACACCGCGTTGCGCGAGATCGTCTTCAGCTTCTGAACCTTCTCCACCGGTATGTCCATGCGACGGCTGATCTCGTCGTTGCTTGGCACCCGGTCGAGCTTCTTTTCAAGCTCGCGCGTGGCACGAAAAAACTTGTTCATGCTCTCGTTCATGTGAACGGGAAGACGGATAGTGCGCGACTGGTCGGAGATGGCGCGCGTGATCCCCTGCCGGATCCACCAAGTGGCGTAAGTCGAGAACTTGTAGCCGCGCCGGTACTCGAACTTGTCGGCGGCGCGCATCAGGCCAATGTTGCCCTCCTGGATCAGGTCCAGCAAATGCAGACCCCGGTTCACATACTTCTTGGCTACCGAAACCACCAGGCGAAGGTTCGCCTCCACTAGGTCCTTCTTGGCGCGCTCGGCTTCGATCTCACCGTGACGGATCACGGAAAGCGTGTGCTTGAGATCGGCGAGGCCGGCGCCGGCGGTATTCTCCCGCTTGCGGATCTCGTGCTTCAGCTCCCGAGTCTTGGCTTGCGCGGACTGGCTGGAGCGGCCCTCGAGCTTGCGCAGGTCCTGATCCAGGTGGGATAGCTCCTCGACAACGCGCTCGAGTTCCTTCGAGAACTGCTGCCGTTGGGAGCTGTAGAACGGCACCTTGCGAATGGCCCGCGACACCTGGACGCGACACCGGGCCAGCTTCCCGGCCCAACGGCGCCGGCGCAGCTTCTTGTTGCTGAGCGGATTGCTCCCCAGCTTGTCGGAGAGCTGGGTCAGCTTCTTGTGCAGGGTGATGATCTCGCCCAGATCCTCTTTCACCTGGGCGCGGTACCTGGCGTAGGCGGCGCTTTCCTCCTCCAGGTCACCCAAGTCGACGAAGGCGTTCAGGTCCTCGGTTTCGCGCTTGATTTGCTCGGCAATCGCGACCGCTCGCAACTGCACCAGCGCCGACCGGCTGATGGCCTTCTGCATGCGGAGTTTGCCCCGCTCCATGCGGCGGGCCAGATTTACTTCGCGTTCGCGGGTCAGCAGCGGAACCGCGCCCATTTCACGGAGGTACACGCGTACCGGATCATCCATGTAAATGGACTCTTCGGTCGGATGCGAAGCCGCAAAGTCTTCGCCGTCATATACTTCGTCTGGGTGGAAGAAATTTGTTTCCTCGTCGAAAGGAAGCCCCAGAGGTTTGTGACCTTCTAAGAATTGATCCTCGAAATGATTCACCGCATTCACCTCGCCCAATCCATACCGCCTTCAACCACGTTTCATTCTCAAGCGGTTCTGTTGCGGTGCCAACCGGCAGGACTGTATCCTCGTTCTTCCTCTTCCCTGGTCAAAGGCTCGGCTAGACCGCTCAGATTGAAGAGATCTGTCATCACTGGCATAAGTCACCTCCCGAGAGAAATCTTCTAGTTAAGTATGCTCCCGCCTGTCGAAAACTGGAAGCCCCAAAAGGAAAGTCCTGCGGCTTGCATACAAGCTCATTTCCTTGCGGTCCACCCATTCGGTGTCCTGCGGTCTTTCGCCACTCTTGGCTGATGCCTAGTGGTATTAACCGCGAGCGTTTCTCAATAGTTTGGCTCCCGGGGCGAGGATTTCGACATTCGGTGCACGACTAGTCCGCACATTGGGGAACCGTGCGGTTTCAGATCGGCCTCAGCAGAAGTCACGATCTTCACCCGATACTGGAGGGTGGAATCCGCGGCACGCGTCAGGGAGCCGAGCAGGCCGTGTTGGCCACCTGATGGGGCGACTGAGAAGGTCTCGGGTTTTACCAGTCGTGCAAGCACGACTGTTCATACCCCAAGATTCGAGTGTGAGGTGCAGAGCATTCAGGAATTCCTGATTGGCGATTGCGTCGATGACAGTGCCGAGTTGCCGCCTGCGTTGGCTTGTTCTAAAGTGATTTTCGAAGCTGCTTGGCGGTGAACGGATTCTCCCGCTTGAAGAACGTCGAGGCAGGCAGCGAAGCCACGAAATCATCGACACGGCGGGCGATTTCAAGCTTCCGGTCAGTCGTTCCCACCGCAACAAAGTATATCGCCACGAGATCACCTCGCCAGCATCGGCCGTCTTCACCGTCCGAAGAATGGGCCATCGAATCCTTCGCCGTTCAGCGGCCGCGGTAGGCGGATCGTGATCTGGGGCGTTTTACGTCGCTGGCGAGGCCGACAGCTTCCAGGGCGCAGATGAAATACCACCCGATGTCCGTCTGCCACCAGTCTAGCCCGAGGCGCGCCGAGCCAGCGTTGGAGTGGTGGTTCCTGTGCCAGTTCTCGCCCCAGGCCGTCAATTGCAACGGCCCCAGCCACCAGACATTCGTGCTGGAGTTTCCTTCTTCGGAGTGACCGAGGTGCGTGAGACTGTTCACTAAACACTGCATGTGCAGCGAATAGACCAAGCGAATTGCCCCCAACCAGAAGAAGCCCGGCCACCCGAGTGCCAGGCCGCAGAACAGAGATAGTAAGATCACCGGGACTTCCACAAGGGTCCAACCCTTATACGCGGCCCGATTCAGGTCCGGACACCACTTCTGCCGATCTGCCGGAGCTGACTGGTAGAGCCAGCGCAGGTGCGCCCACCAGAATCCGCCCTGTTTAGGGCTGGAGATGTCCCCGGGCGTGTCGGCGCGTGAGTGATGCTGCCGGTGGTAGGCGACCCAGCTTGCCGGAGCTCCTGAGCCGTTGAACATGGCAGAGAAAATGAGCAGGTGCTCGAGAACCTTGTTCAGCTTGAGAGTACGATGCGCCAGCGTACGATGGTAACAGACGGTCGTGCCGAGACCGCCGAGAGCTATGAGAAGGAGCGTTAAGCTCAGGATCTCAAAGCTGGGTAGTGGAAAGAGAATCAGCCCGGTGACGGCCAGTGAGTGGATCAAGACAAGATAGGCAAGGACCCCAGCTTTGCCTCCGGCAGGTCTCCAAAAAGGCCGCGACCAGGGGCGAATCTCCTGAATGGAAGTCTGGCTCATACTCTCGATTTCTCTCGCTCCAATAGCTTCACCCCGGCGCACCAAGAAGACTCGGAGTCCCGCGACATACCCCTCACAGTTTGTCGCAACCCACAAAAAGAGGCCGCCAATCGCCAGGCCCGCTCTCACGGTTGGATCTGAGGCGCCTATTAGTAATCCATCTCCTGCCCATAGCCGCCGGGTCCGGCCGAAGCGGACTTCTTCTCCGGTAACTCGCAAATCATCGCTTCTGTGGTCAGCATCAGGGCGCTGATGGAGGCGGCGTTCTGTAGGGCCGAGCGGGTCACCTTGGCCGGGTCCACGACACCGGATTTAACCAAATCCTCATACTGCTCGGTGGCGGCATTGAAGCCGTAGTTGTAGAGTCCTGGTTGGCGCGCACTTGCTCGATTAGAATCGCGCCCTCGTGGCCCGCATTGGCCGTGATTTGGCGGAGCGGTTCCTCGCAGGCGCGCTTGATGATGTTCACGCCGATCTGCTCGTCGCCTTCCGTCTTGAGCGAATCCAGCGCAGCGGCTGCCCGCAGCAGGGCCACTCCGCCGCCGGGAACGATACCTTCCTCGACCGCGGCGCGCGTAGCATGCAGTGCATCTTCCACGCGAGCCTTTTTCTCCTTCATCTCGGTCTCGGTGGCTGCGCCGACCTTGATGATCGCCACGCCGCCTGCCAGCTTCGCCAACCGCTCCTGCAGTTTCTCGCGATCGTAGTCCGAGGTGGTCTCCTCGATCTGGGCACGCAGCTGCTTGATGCGGCCTTCGATGGCCTTCGGTGTGCCCTGACCGTCGATGATGATGGTGTTGTCTTTGTCCACGGTCACGCGCTTGGCGCGCCCGAGGTCATCCAGGAGCACACCCTCGAGCTTGATCCCGGTCTCTTCCATGATGGCCTTGCCACCCGTCAGGAAGCCGATGTCTTCGAGCATTGCCTTGCGGCGATCGCCGAAGCCCGGAGCCTTCACGGCGCAGGCATTCAGGGTCCCACGCAGCTTGTTGACCACTAGGGTTGCCAGCGCTTCGCCTTCAACTTCCTCGGCGATCACCAGCAGCGGCTTGCCGGCACGGGCGACCTGCTCGAGCAGCGGGAGCAGGTCCTTCATGTTGCTGATCTTCTTTTCGTGGATCAAGATGTAGGGATCTTCGAGCACCACTTCCATGCGCTCGGGATCGCTGATGAAATACGGGGAGAGGTAACCGCGGTCGATCTGCATGCCGTCGACGGTCTGCAGCTCCGTGACCATGGT
>Ga0185299_10000892_pt1 | contig 69054 bp, 54 predicted proteins | sample PaiPotPPA55metaG_FD_128002 | JGI IMG/M metagenome (GOLD analysis project Ga0185299, IMG submission 128002) | Iron sulfur acid spring bacterial and archeal communities from Banff, Canada, to study Microbial Dark Matter (Phase II) - Paint Pots PPA... ... | reverse complement strand
TCACGCCGCGCATCTACAATTTTTCCGGGCACCCCGCATTAACCGCAGTTCCCTAACCACGGGAGGGGTGACATAGTTTCGTTGCAGTTAATACGACATTTTCTCGTTGCAACAACATACAACCGCTCTATCCCGATCGGGTCAATCCGGTTGGAGCCGCTGTGGCTCTTTGTCGGCCACTCGCTTAGGTCGCGAACTTGTCGCCGAACATTGGCTGACCACTCTTTGATTGTTCTTGTGTGGCCTCGTCTTGGATTACGTCCCAATGCTCGACCAAAACACCATCCTTGATGCGAACGATGTCCGCTGCAATCCAGTTCACCGGGAGGCCGAAGGCCGAGAATCGTCCGTGCACGATGACAAAACTTCCTTCAGCCACAATCGTTCCGGCCTCGTATTTCAACGTTGGCGGAAGGCTCTTGATGAGATCGAACAGTCCTTCACGACCCGGCGCGATATGGGCGCTGTGTTGAATGTAGCGAGGTGACCAAAACTTCTCAGCGGACGCGTAGTCACGCTTGTTGAACAACGTATCGAATGCTTCCAGGACAAGCGCTTTGTTTTTCGACTCAACTGTACGATTCATGGCCACGTCAGCCTCCTCCTAAAGTTTGGATCCACCGTCCACAGGGATACTGGCGCCGGTGATCCAGCGGGCTGCGTCTGAAGTCAGGAACGCGACGACGTCCGCAACATCTTCTGGCTTGCCGATTCGCTTCAATGCTTGCATTCCAAGCGTCACCTCCCGACCTGCCTCGGTCTTCGTGAAATTCGACATGTCCGTGTCGATCACCCCTGGCGCGACTGCATTTACGCGGATGCCCCGGGGCCCAAGAATGGCAGCCCAGTTTTTGACCAGAGTCTCTAATGCTCCTTTGGTCGAGGCGTAGGCAAGGATCGAAGGGTTATCCAAACCGGGCTTCCCAACTACGGCGTGCGCCACGATCGAAGAGATCACAACGATGTTCGAGCCTTCACCGAGGACGGGCAGGAGTTGCTGCACCAGGAAAAATGGGCTGCGCACATTCGTTGCAAAGAGATTGTCGAAGTCCTCGATCGTGTGGTCTTTGATGGTGGCACTTTTGCTCACGCCCGCATTGGCGACGAGTATGTCCAACCGGTCGCCAACGATTGAGCGGGCTTCTTTGGCGAGCGACGTTGCTCCTTCCGGAGTTGCCAGGTCTGCCCTTATCGCGTCCGCGCGGCCGCCTTTGGAGCGGATACTCTCGACCAGAGCCTGGGCTTCCTGAGCGGAGCGGCCGCAGTGAACCAATACATGTGCACCGGTCTCAGCAAGCGCCAAGGCTGTGGCTCGTCCAATTCCACGGGAAGCCCCCGTCACTAGTGCAGTCTTTTTGTTGTGCTGAGCCATTCTTACCCCCGACCGTTGCATGAACTACTCTCAAGCGCGTTGTCCGAGCCAACAGCTGAACATCCGACGAGCCTCCGTTCCCAACGCGACTTCGTGTGTCGTCGGTTCAGGCATTCGTCCCGCCATCCACGGTAAGATTCGCTCCGGTAATGTACGAGGACTCCGGACCGGCGACAAACGCCACCAGCGCCGCGACCTCATCAACGTGGCCGTAGCGGTTGAGAGCTGTGACGGCCTTCTGCGGTACCGCCCAATCGCCCGCGGCGGGATTCAAATCCGTGTCGATCGGACCCGGCTGCACGTTGTTAACCGTGATGCCCCGGCTCCCGACCTCTCTGGACAGCCCCTGAGTAAATATCTTCACGGCTCCCTTCGTGGCCGAGTAGGGCACCAGCCCGGGCACCAGGACACGCTCACCCACGGACGAGCCGATCATGATGATGCGACCACCTTTGTTCATGTGCTTCAGTGCCGCCTGCGTCGCGAGGAATGCCCCGCGGATGTTTATGTCGAGCACGCGATCCATCTCTTCCAGGGTCGTCTCTTCGAACGCTTTCGGAATGGCCGTTCCAGCATTATTCACCAGCACATCGAGCCGGCCGAATGTCGCCACGGTCTTTTCGACGGCGGCTTTGACGGCGTCGGCATCGGCGGCGTCCGCCTGAATTGCGATCGCCTTTCGGCCGGCGCGTTCAATCTCCTTGACGACTGACGCGGCTGCATCGGCACCTCTCGTGTAGGTGATGGCCACGCTCGCTCCGTCCGCAGCCAGACGCTTAGCGATTGCAGCACCGATGCCGCGCGATCCGCCCGTAATGAGTGCAATCTTTCCTTCGAGGTTCTCAGTCATTGTTGTTCTCCTATTTTTTTTGATCTCGGTGTTTGACGATCCAGTCGCCGACGTACGGTAAGCAGTTGCTCTGCTCCCGCTTTTCCGGCAAACGAATTGACGCTGAGATGCTTTTGGACCACGGCCATTTTCGAATTTTGCCGTTCATAGGACAGCGGCATCAGATCACAACCATTCCTCATGCTGCGCAGCACTTTCGATTTGCGCAGGGCAGCTTTACCGTGAAAGACCCGCCCCTTGGCAGCCGAAACCGAAATACCGATCTGTGCTGCTGTTTCCTCAATCGAACGGTGTTCCAATATTTGAAGCTCAAGAACACGGCGAATCTTGGGACGAAGGTTGCTGATTGCGTCTCTAAGAATTCCTTCCTGCTCTCGCTCTGCCCACCGTATTTCAGGATTTGGAGTAGAGTCCGGTACTTCCCATTGCGTCTCGTCTACACATGGACCACAGGCCGAAATTTCACGCGAATTACGCTTCTTCCGAAGGATCATCAGCGCCGAATTGATCCCAATTCGTGTCAGCCAGGTAGAGAAAGTGGACCGTCCATCGAAGCTCTTGAGATGGAGGAATGCCCTTAGGAAAGAGTCCTGCACCGCATCTTCTGCGTCTTCGCGGTTTCGGGTTATGCGAAGGACGGTGCAAGAGAGCTTTTCCGCGTGTGCTCGATACAGCATGTCGAGCGCCGCAGCTTTTCCGCTCTTTGCCGTTGCCAGTAAACTAGCTTCCTTCGTGTCTGGCGCCTGTTGTAGAGCCGCTGGTGCAACGAGTCCGCCCGGTGCTGACGCTTCCACCGTCCTATGCGTGCTTGCCATCTTCATCCTCCAAAAAAGCCTGCTCCTTCTTACGTTTACTTACGTTTATTCGTCCGTGCTTTTGGCCGACTTCGCTCCCGGGACATCCACTCCCGGATATACGGCGAACATTGCAGCACTGAGATGCCATCTGCCTCACAAGCATTGAGAAAGCGAACGCCTTCGGCATCCACGAGATCCACCTCTTCCAAATCCAAAGTTACTTGCGCTCCGCCACGCTCGATCTCCGCCTTCACCTGATCAAGGTGCTCCGATCGAAACGCCCCGCTCAGCCGAATCCGCGTTCTGCGCTTACCAGAAATCCGTTCAATTTTCAGAGTCATGGGTATCTGGTCCGAAGCACACTTGTACAAATGCAACGGCTGGGCCATTCACAATTCCTTGCATGGACGTGACTTAGAAGTGCCGCCGATCCTGAATTTTGAGGAATTCCTGTTTGGTGAGGGAAACGCAGTCGACCAGCAGATTCCCGTGCTCGAATCAGCGAGCCTGCGGGATTTTGAACCGATATTTGTTGATTCCCAAGCGCTTGATTTTTGAGTCGAGGGTCTGTGTCGGGAGCCCCAGATTGGCTGCCGCGCCCGTTGGCCCTGAAATTTGACCGCGGCTTTCTGCCAGCGCGGCTTCAATCATTTCCTTTTCCTGCCTAAGCAGTGCACCATTCAGTGGAACTCCTGGACTAGCGACTTGGGGCGGCTCACGCTTGAGCCAGGTCTCGTCCACAGAAAAAGTATCTCCGTCGTTAAGGATGACGGCCCGCTCAATTACATTTTGTAGCTCACGAACGTTGCCCGGCCAGCCGTACGCTTGGAACAGTTTGAGAGTTTTTCTATCGATTGTTCTGAACTTCTTTCCAGCCTTTTTTCCGAAGCGATCAATGAAGTACTCGACGAGCAAGGGAATGTCGGGCGCGCGATCGCGCAACGAGGGCATCTCGATAGGCACGACATTCAGTCTGTATAAGAGATCCTGGCGAAACTTGCCCTCGGCCACGAGCGCGTTCAAATCACGATGGGTGGCCGCCAGCACTCTTACGTCAACGGGAATTGGCCTGTCACTGCCGACGCGTTCGATCTCACGTTCTTGTAGCACTCGTAATAGTGCGATTTGGATTTCCGGCGGCAAGTCGCCTACTTCGTCCAGGAAAATGGTCCCGCCATTCGCCGATTCAAAACGCCCCAGGCGCCGTTGCGTCGCACCGGTGAAGGCGCCCTTCTCGTGACCGAAGAGCTCGGAAGCAATCAACGAGGCGGGGATTGCGGCGCAATTCACACCAATAAATGCCCGTTCCCCGCGGCTGGATCGCTTGTGGATGGCGCGTGCAATCAACTCCTTTCCCGTGCCGGTTTCGCCCAGAATCAGGACGGTGGAATCCGAATGTGCCACCTTGCCAACTTGCTGGAGCACTTTACGCAGCGCTTCGGAAGAGCCGACTATGTCCTCAAACATCGACTGACGGTCGATTTGCTCTCGCAACGCGAGGTTTTCATTGCGCACCCTCTGTTCAGTTTGCTTGCGATCTTCGATGTCAGTAGCCGTAGCGAACCACCGCGCTACTCGGCCCTGTTCATTGAGCAGCGGGTTGTAGCGAAACAGAAACCAGCGATAGCCCCCATCTTTGCCGCGCATGCGTTTTTCAATCTCAAACGGCGCTCCACTTGCTAGGCCGCGGCGTCGTTCGCTCCGTGCTCTTTCGAGATCGTCTGGATGCAGGTCCCTCTTATGTCGCTCATCACTTCCCGGGCCTTGCATCTCTTCAAGGGTGTGTCCGTTATAGTCGAGCAACATCTGGTTCGCCTGAATTAGAGAGCCCTCAGTGTCGAGGACCAGGACGTGCTGAGGAAGGAAATCTATGAGCTGCCGGAGCTCCCGCTCGTCCTGCCGGAGTTTCTCTTCCGCCAGCTTTCGCTCGATGGCGATTCCGGCAATGCGGCTCGCGTAATCGATCAACTGAATTTCGTCAGTTCCCGGGTGTCGAACTTCCGGGTAATACATGCAGAAGGTTCCCAGCACCCTGCCGTCGTGAGACAGGATCGGGCTCGACCAGGAGGCGCGCAGTCCGGCGGCCACTGGAGTCTTTAAATTTCACCCACTTTGGGTCAGAAAGGATGTCAGAGACGAAGACGGATTGCCGAAGGTAAGCGGCAGTGCCACACGATCCCACATTAGGACCAATGCACAGTCCATCAGTTGCTGCCCGGAAGGCTTCGGGCAGGTTAGTGGCGCCATATCGCAGGCGCAAGCCGTCTTGGTCAAGAAGGAAAATCGAGCACAACATGCCATCACTGTGGGTTTCGATCAGGCGGGTGACACTCATCAGAACTTCGTTCAGGGGTGCATCGAGCAGGATCATCTTCAACGCATCGAGCACTGCCTCGCTCGACAGGATTTGGGCGGAGGACGGCAATGTTGGAAGCGCTCGCAGGTTAGGTGATGCCATGGCGTTTGCCATAAACCATCCGCTGTTAGTTGCAATGCCAGCAGTATCCCACAAAAGATGATGGCAAACTTGGCCAGCGTCCCCGAACCGGACTTCTGGCCCGGAATAACGTCCGGTTGCCCGTAATCCATCCGGAATCACAAGCAAGTGCCACCTCTGTCGTCAACGCGGCTGCACAAACGCTACGGCATCTCGATTCCAATTTCATCCTTCGTTGTGGGCTCTGGGGACCATGACTCACTCGTAGCGCAGCGCCACGATCGGGTCGACGAGCATCGCGCGGCGTGCGGGAATGTAGCACGCCAAGAGCGCAACCAAGATGAGCAGGGCAGCAACCACGGCAAATGTCACCGGATCGTGCGCCGTCACGCCAAACAGCAGGTTCCTCATCAGCCGGGTCAATGCGAAAGCAGCGCCGATTCCAATTGCCACCCCCACCATCGCCATCTTTGCGCCTTGCTTCAAAACCATTTGCAGCACGTCTCCACCCTGGGCCCCAAGCGCCAAGCGAATTCCAATTTCGCGCTTGCGTTGCGACACACTGTAAGAAATTACGCCATAGATGCCGATGATCCCTAGCACCAGCGCCATTGCCCCCGCAATCCCGAGCATCACGAGCGTGAAGGAAGTTCGCGCGACCGATTTGTCATACACTTCCTCCATCGTCCGCACTGATGCCAGCGGCAAGTTCGAGTTCACCGACCACACGGCTTGCCTAACCTCGTTGAGGAAGCCCTCGGTGCCTGCGCGCTCGCTTCGTATCACGAACGTCACCGTCCGTACCGTGTCCGCAGTCTTGCGCCCGAACAGGTACGCCATCATCGGTGGCCAATAAACGATTTCAGGCGCCTTTTCCTGCACGCCTCTTTCTCGAACATCCTGTATCACGCCGATGACCTCATGCCATGGCATCGAGGAAAACTCCCGCAATTGTTTGCCAATCGCCGCCGCCGGCGTGCCCCATAACTCTCGTGCCAAATTCTCCGAAATCATCACTACTGGTCGCAGTCCGTACACGTCGCTCCAGGTAAATTCGCGGCCCGCAATCAATCGCGTTCCCGCTGTTTGAAGAAAGCCTGGAGAAATATACTTGTACAGATACAGCGGTGCCATCACGTTGTCGGGGTATGTCTGGTCTTGGGCAAAGATGCAGTCCCAGTCCGAATCGAAACCTTCCATCGGCATTTCGCTCGCCAGCCCCGCAGACTTCACACCGGCAGTCGCTATCAGCTTCTCCAGAATTTCGTTCTGAATGCGCAGCACTCGCTCCGGCTCTGCTACCAGCGCGTCCGGAATCGAGATGCGCATCACTTGGAGATGCTGGGGGTCCGTGAATCCTAGGTCGACCGTTCGCAATGCTCGGAACGTCCGGATCATCAAGCCCGCGCTCACGAGCAGCACGAGTGCCATCGCCACTTGAGCCACCGCGAGAATGTTGCGTGCGCGGTGGCGCTCTCGGCTCGTGCTCGCTGCCCGGCCTCCGCTGCGGAGAGCTAACGATGCCCGCGGCCCGGCATATTTCAGCGCAGGAATTAGCCCGAGGAATAAACCGGAAAGCACCGCAAGCAGCACCGTGAACCCGAACGTCCGCGCATCCAGCGAAATCTCCCTTAGGCGCGGCAGATTCGTCGGGCCAATGGCCAATAGCAGACGCACCCCGGCATAAGCGAAGGCAGCGCCGAGAGCTCCGCCCATCAGCGCCAGCATCACGCTTTCAACCAGGAGTGCTCGGACCATTCGTACCCATCCCGCGCCGAGCGCGGAGCGAACGGCTAGTTCCTGCTGTCGCGCCTCGGTCCTCACCAGCAACAGGTTCGTCACGTTAGCGCACGCGACGAGCATCACCAGCCCGATCGTTCCCATCACCACCCAGAGAACGTCCCTGACGTTGCCAGTGACTTCTCGCTTTAGTGGACGAATCATCGGTGTAATCTTCCACGTCTCGTAAAAATGCGGATTCGTGCCAGGACCATTTGTCCAGGAGTCCATCCAGATTGACAACATGCGCGTCAGATCGGCATTGGCTTCCGCGATGGTGAAACCGGGTTTCATCCTCGCGACCCCCTCGAAGCCGAATCCCGCAAGGATCAAATTGCGGCGGTCAAACGCAAGGGGCACCATGACGTCGAAATCGGTATCGACCAACCGGAAGCCTTTATGGGTGACGCCGACTACTTCTCGAGGCCGCGCATCCACTGTAATGTTGCGCCCCGCGATCGACCGGTCTCCGCCGAACCGCCGCTGCCAGTAGCCATAGCTGAGCATTATGCGCTGCGGGCCGCGCGGAACTTGATCTGCCTCGGAGAGCCATCGCCCAACTGCAGGAGGAACGTCCAATGCCTGAAGTACCCCATCGCTGACTTCAACTGTACGCACCTGCTCCGGCTCAGCCACGCCTGTAACGCTCGCGGTTCCGGTAACCCACACTCCCAATGACTGGAATGCGCGATTGTGCTCGGCGTACGTGAAATACATAGAGGGTGAAAGGTGCAGGCCGCTCTCGAAATCCGCCAGTCCTGGCGCGCCAGGGGCGATTTGGTGCAGCGATACTAACTGCTCAGCATTAGCATAGTTCAGCGGTTTCAGCAGCACGCTATTCACCACGCTGAACACCGCCGTGTTCGCGCCGATTCCTATCGCGATCGTCAGTAACGCTACTGCGGTAAACATCGGGTTGTGGCGGAGCGCGCGCAGGCCATAGCGGGCGTCTGCAAGAAGTTCTTCAACGGAAGGCCAGCGCCAGACGTTTTGACTATCCTCTTCGGTCAGCGTTACGTTCCCAAACGCGCGGCGAGCCGCAGCAGTAGCCTCTTTTCTCGACATCCCGTCCGCAACCAGCTCCTCGATCTTCTCTTCGAGGTGCTCCTGTATCTCTTCTGAGAGATCTTTGTAGAGCCGCCGCCGCGAAAGCAATTGTCTCAGCCAACTCATGACTCACCCGGTGCTAAAACGCGCGTAATTCCTTCGAGCATGCGCTCAAAGCTCGATACCTCACGTTCCAGACGCTTTGTACCTGCCGCTGTCAGTCTGTAAATTCGAACGCGCCGGTTTGTAGAAGAGACGCCCCACTCAGCCTTGACCAACTCCTCCTTGAGAAGCCGCTGGAGTGCCGGATACAGCGATCCTTCTTCGATCTGAAGCAAGTCATGCGAAGTTCGTTTGATATGCTTTACGAGCGCATAGCCGTGCGAGGGCTTTCGTTTTAGGATTCGGAGAATCATCATCTCCAAGGCACCGGGAAAGAGGTCTCGCTGTCCGGTTTTCGTCATGCGAACGAATCCTTTTCCTTACGTGCTGCCTACCCAGACTGTTCGAGTCTAGGCCTAGATCAAAATAGTATGAAGATGCGACCGCAGTCAAGTCAAATAGCAGAGCGTTAGGGATAAATGAAAGGACTAGGGACCGAAATACGACACTCTGGGCGGTTGGTCGGCTACTCTTACCTTGGGATTACTTCAGGTTTACCCGTGATCCGCTTCGAATGGCAGAATCGCGGTAACTTTGGTAAGGACCCTTTTGTGCTGCGTAAGGGAGGATTTAAGCGTCATGGACCGAAGAACATTCTTGAAGAAATCTGGTCTGACCGCATTTGTGCCGCTTTCGCCGCCTTGCCTTTTTGCGAGCAAGCCCCTTCGCCGGCGGCGCCTGTCGGATGCAGACTGGCCTTCCAAAGCAGCGTGGAAGCGCCTCAACGACGAAGTTAACGGAAATTTGATTCCTGTGGAGTTTCCGATTGACGCGTGCATCAAAGACGCGGATGGAACCGAGTGCAAAAACCTGATCGCGGATATCAAAAACCCATACTTTGTCGGCGACCATCCAGGCCTGACGCAAACTCTGGGATGGGTAGATGCTTGGTTCACGAAACCGAGCGTATTCGCAGTTGCGGCGAAGGATGCGAATCACGTTGCTGCAGCGGTCAACTTCGCGCGTGAGAATGACTTGCGCCTAGTAGTGAAGGGCGGCGGGCACAGTTATCAAGGAACGTCCAACGCGGCGGATTCGCTCCTGGTTTGGACGCGGCAGATGCACGACGTCTCGATACGCGAAGTGTTTGTCCCACAAGGCTGTGACGGGAGACAAGTGCCTCAGCGCGCGGTGACGTGCGGTTCCGGTGCAATCTGGATGCAGGCGTACGACACCGTGACCACGAAAGCCGGCGCCTACGTTCAAGGAGGCGGGTGCACGACCGTGGGCGTCGCCGGGCTCGTGCAAAGCGGCGGCTTCGGAAGTTTTTCAAAGCATTACGGGACATGCGCCGCGGGCTTACTCGAAGCGGAAGTTGTGACTGCCGACGGAAAAATTCGTGTCGCGAACGCGTGCACGAATCCAGACGTGTTCTGGGCGCTCAAAGGAGGCGGAGGGGGCACTTTCGGCGTCCTGACCAAGGTGACGTTGCGCGTGCGCGAGCTTCCCGAGTACGGGGGCGGCGCGATTTTCCGGGTCAAGGCTTCTTCGGATGACGCGTTTCGCCGGTTGTTACGCTACTTCGTCGGTTTTTACCGCGAAAATCTCTTCAACGACCATTGGGGTGAGCAGGCGCACATCGGCTCGGACAATGTGCTTGGCCTCAGCATGGTTTCACTAGGATTGAGCACGGAAGAGGCAAGGAAAGTGTGGCAACCCTTCCTAGACTGGATTGCGCGTTCGCCGGGAGTCTACACCCTCGAGCCAGGAATGATTCTCGGCAGCATGCCCGCGACGCATTGGTGGGACGTGCAGTGGCGGAAAGCACAACACCATGACGTTTTTCATTCAGACCCGCGTCCGGGCGCGAGCGAAAACAATGTGTGGTGGACGGGCGACGCGGGCCAGGTGGCCTGGACCATTTACGGGTTCGAATCGCTTTGGCTGCCCGCATCGCTACTCGGAGACGATTCGCAGGAACAGCTGGCGAATGCACTGTTTGCCGGTTCTCGCCACGAAATGATTGAGCTACATTTCAACAAAGGGCTCGCAGGAGCGCCTCGCGAGGCTATCGAAGCAGCGCGAGATACTGCGACGAACCCGGCCGTCCTCAACGCGTTTGCGCTGGCGATTGTCGCTGACGGCGAAGGCGGGTACCCAGGGGTACGCGGCCACGAGCCGAATGTCGAAGCAGCGCGAAAATCCCGCGAGCGGGTTCATGCTTGCATGAACGAGTTGCGCATGCTGGCTCCAAACGGAGGATCGTACGTCTCGGAGAGCAATTTCTTCGAGAAAGACTGGCAGCGTTCGTACTGGGGCAGCAATTATCCGCGACTCGCTTCGGTGAAGAAGAAATATGACCCGACAGGATTGTTCTTTGTACACAATGGTATCGGCTCAGAAGAATGGAGTGCGGACGGCTTCACTAAACTTTGAGCCGCGAGAGCCACTGCTAAATTGCCCCCTCCGAGCAATGCAGACCAAACGAAATAGAGTGCTTCGAGCCGAATTCGCGGCCCTGAACTGGGACGCATCGCCGGCAGGCATTTTGCAGTAGCATTCGACTCGGGACGAGTTGTCGGCTAACCTTACCTTGGGATTACTTCCTGGTTGCCCGTGACTCGGGCGCAATGGCAAAAATAACGAATCTGTCGTCTCGGGCAAAAACAGCGCAGTTACAGTTTCCCAGCCCAGTTCCTGGTAGAGGCCAATCACATTTCCTCCGGCCGAGTAGTGGAGTTCTTGCGTTGCAACGAATCAAAGTAGTGCTGCATTTTCTCTCGTACCTGCTTTTCGGTTAGGCCTTGATCGTAAGCGGGGGAAATGAGTGGCATAGCTTCGTTGATCTTGACCAGTACGAATGACCTAATCCTGGTGCGGCCTTCGTCGAGATTTCGCTCCGTTCGATAGAAATCCAGGATTCGCTCGAACAGGGCTCCCTCAGTGACGACTGAGGCGACGCCCTTGAAGCGGTAGCCCTTGCGCACCATCGGATCAACTACATTGATCTCGGCCGACGGATTACGTCTTAGATTTGAGACCGTCGCGGGGGAGCGGATATCAGCAAAGACGATGTGATCGTCGTCCCATACTGCGGTCGTTCCTTTGGGCGACAAGTTGGGAGTACCGTCCGGGCATACGGTCGCGACGAAGCCGAGCCGCTGCTCGCTGACCAGCCGCTTCATGTCTTCGGTCAAGATTCCCACTGCAACCTCGAAAAAAGACGATTAGCCTCAGGCGGGATGCTGGTAGAGGCCAATCACGTTTCCTCCCGGATCGCCCATACCGCCTGCGTCAAGTAGGGAGAGAACTTCATAGTGCCCTAGTCGCGTTCCAGAAATCAGAGGCATAAAACTGCGCGATTATACCTCTGCAAATGTCGGTCCGGGCGATTCTGGCCAGTTTGTCGGCAACTCTTACCTAATCCTGTTTACTTCGGGGTTGCTCTGGCTCGTTTCGCGGGATTTCCCATTGGCGAACTAAATTATGCGCACGCTCCGCCGTCTGCCCTGTGATTAGCTCGATACTCGCCGAGCATTTTAGGCGATGTTTTTAACCGCCGCTAATCGCGGGCACAATCGAAACTTCTACCCCGGCAGGAATAGCCGTGGCAAGTCCACCGGTGTAACGCACATTCTCGTTGGCCACAAAAATATTCACGTGCCGTCGAGTTTCTCCCGTTTCGGTTAGAACTCTGTCACGCAGTCCCGGGTATTCAACGAATAGCGCTTGCAAAACTTGGAGCAGATTAGCGCCTGCTTCCACCTCCACGCGCACGTCGCTCTGATTCGCTGTGAACTCGCACAATGGACCCGGAATTTTAAACGTCACCTGCATCAGTGCGGTTTTCTGCGCACGACACTTTTCGTACGTGCAGTTTTGCTTTTTTTCGCGGTCTTTGAGTTCAAATTCGGTTTCGTTGTTGGCGCCCCATCCATGTGGACGACAGCGGCCTTCACGCACAAGATCTGCGGTAATCCTTCCGCAATCTTCTTCCAACTCTTTCCTTCATCTCTCGATCCGTACAGCTTTCCGCTCCGCGTTCCAAAATAAATTCCCGCCGGATCAAGTGAGTCGGACGACAAGGCGTCTCGTAATACTGTTTCGTATGCGCCTTTTTGGGGCAACCCACGGCCCAGGGCCTCCCATGAACCACCCGCATTTCGCGTGCGGTAAACGCGTAAATGGCCCTCCGGAGTGCAGCGAAACTCATCCGATTCCACTGGCACTATGTATACACAGTCCGCATCGTGCGGGTGCATCAGCATCGCGAAACCAAAATCCGAGGGCACCCCACGCGCGATGTCCTGCCACGAATCACCGCGGTTATCGGAACGGTATAGCCCCCAGTGGTTTTGCAAGAACAATCGCTCAGGCCGGGATTCATGGAGCACAATTTTATGTACGCACTGCCCGAACTCTGGATACTTCTCTGGCAGGAACATTACGCGTACTCCATTGTTGCGGGCCTGCCATGTGCTTCCCCCGTCCTCGCTGCGGTAAACACCGCCGGCAGATACAGCCACGTACATCCGCTCCTTATTGGAGGGGTCCGGCACAACTGTATGCAGAACCAGCCCGCCGTTGCTGGGCATCCAACGTGGCCGATGCGGATGATCGTACAGCCCGCGTACCAGTGACCATGATTCGCCCTCATCCCGCGATTCGAACAGGGCCGCGGGTTCCACCCCACAATAGAGTTTCTCGGGTTCGTCGTTTCGGCCCGGGCAAATTTGCCAAATGTTCCTCAGTGACGCACCGGACTCCGTGGGAAACCTGATGCTCGCCTCCAGAGGACTGGTCCAAATTCTGCCGAAGTCATCACTGGACCGCAGAAACGCGCCCCACATCACGTTGTTTGCCGAAACCCACAAGCGGTGCCGGTCGCTGCGTCCGTCATAGGCCATCGCATAGATGCCTTGGCCATGAAAATACGGCCCCGCGACGTCCCATCTCGAGCGATCGGGGGACGAGCGTAGAAAAAACGCTCCCTTATTCGTGCCTACTAGCAACAGCACGTCTCCGTTCTTCACAGAGAGGTGTTCCATCCCCCGGAGAACGAGCGTTCGAGGCCCCCGTGTTTCTTCCGAGGGACGTCGGCTTTGCAGAACCGCGCCCTGAACCGTCTCGAGCGCCGCGCGGACTTCACTCGCGCGCTGGTAACGTCCCGTGCGTTCCTTCATCAAGCAGCCGTGGATCACCGCTGCCAGCCCGTAAGGAACTGTTGAAGGCAGCGGGGGAAGCGGCTCGCGCAGGATCGCCGAGGTCACCTCGAAGCCAGTCTTCCCGCGAAACGGTAGCTTCCCCGCTGCTGCTTCATAGAGGAGCACCCCCAGCGACCACAGATCGCTCAGGTGATCGCCCTTTTGCCCGCGCAAAACTTCCGGCGCCATGTACGGAAGCGTTCCCACCAGCTTGCTTTCTAGGGAGTTATAAGAAAGTGTGACCTCACTGATTTCCTCACGCTCGAGCCGCGTGGCTAGCCCGAAATCCAGCACCTTCACACGTCCCTCGGGCGTTACCATCACGTTCGAGCCCTTCAGGTCGCGATGCACAATTCCGCGGTCATGGGCATGGGCCAATGCGTCCGCGATTTGCGTGCCGTAGCGCGTCACTATTTCCATCGAAAGGCCCGTCGCCGTGATTAAATCGCTGAGCGACCGCCCCTCAATCAGTTCCATCACCACGTAGAAGTCGTTGCCGGTCTCTCCCACCTGGTGAATGGTGCAAATATTCGGATGACTTAGGGATGACGCCGTCTGAGCTTCGCGAAGCAGATGGCCGGGGCTAACTTTGTCGACCGCTCCGTGGGCAAGTAGCTTCAGTGCCACATCGCGGTTTAAAACTTCGTCCCGCGCGCGATACACGACACCCATGCCGCCTTCGCCAATTTGGGCAAGGACTCTGTAGTGATCTAGCGTTTGTCCAATCATGGAATCGATCAGCAGGCCATCCTATCATTCTCGCAGCCCTAATCAGATGGACTTCGGAAATCATGAAGCCATCCACAAACGGGCTTCTGGGAAGTTTTGGCTCTGCTTCCTGATTTGTTGCAATGCCCCGGGTCTGTCGTTTTATCTGCCAGAGAACGCTGGTCACCGACAGATCAGTAGGTACAATTCCTCGCCAATTAATTTCATTCAATGAGTAGTCAAATCAATTGTCGTGCATCCGTCTCGTGGTCATTCCGCTTCCAACCTGTTAAATCTGTAGGCCGGAAGGCGGAGTGACGTTTGTGCCCTGGATTTCTGAATCAAAGACGCGCGATGCTGTTGAACTGGCCATCGGGTATGTGCTTATTTTGATCGCGGAGTGGTTTCCCAATTCGAGTGTGCAGCGGTTTCTATTTTGGTTCACGCTAGCTTGGGTGATTGTTACGACGATTCGAGCCAGGCCGAATGCACGGACGCTTGGTCTTCGACCTTCGAATGCGCGTTCAGTCTGGATCGTTCCGGCCATAGTGCTTCTTGGCGCGCTCTCTGTTTGGATGGCGTCTGAGCTACATTCCCTCCATGGGTTTTCTATTGGCACCCTGATGGGTCGAGTGCGTGGATATATAGTGTGGTCGTTGCTGCAACAATTCATGCTGCAGGATTATTTTCTTTTTCGGCTATTACGGTTAATGCCGAGTAAAGCCGCCGCGGTAGCGACAGCAGCCATCCTGTTCGCCAGCGCCCACATTCCTAATCCGGTTCTTATGTTAGCCACTTTGTTATGGGGCATTGCGGCGTGCGTTCTGTTTTTACGTTATCGCGATCTGTACTCCCTAGGAGTTGCGCACTGCCTTTTGGGCATATGTATAGCTGTCACGGTTCCGGCTCACATACATCACGGAATGCGCGTCGGCCTCGGTTATCTCCAATACCGGCCGCGCGTGGAACGCACTCACTTCAGCCAAACGGACCAGATGGTGTCGACGGAAGCATGGGTGATTGCCGATGCCGTCAATCGGTGTTCGGCTCGCCAGGCTCGACCATAGAAAATTCCTGCGAACGTGGCTAATAAAACATAGCGCCAGTTGAAGTGCGTCGCGCCTTTGTTGAAGTGCGATAGACCAAATATAGGAGCCGTCACCAATAACGCCCAGCGTGGCCCGATGCGGCGTTCCAGTAGATTCTGCAGCAATCCGCGAAAATAGGTTTCCTCCAGCACTGCAATGACGGCAAAAATGGCAAGCCATGATAGAGCGAAGCGGACAAACGATGGGAGTATTGCGTGCCAGTGCAAAAAGCCCAACCACAACCCTAAGGGAACGGCGATCGGCGCATAAAAAGCTAACTCCCGCAGGCCAATCTTGACGTCCGAGAGCCGAGGCACAAAGTGGAAACCAACGTTGGTGAGTTGGCGGATCACCAGGAAGCCATACACTGCGGTGTCCAGCAGAATCAGGCGATTGAACGAACCCCTACCCGCTGGCCACGCCCGTTCAAACAAGTGAAATTCCACTACCACGCCCAGAATAAGGAGCACCAGAAAATCGCGCGAGCCACCGCGCTGCTCCAGATCTCGCCTGCTCGCATCCCAAAGGAGGATCACCAGGATGACGGGCAGTACAGCGTAGATGCCCACAAACGACCATCTGAAATTCCCACTGGAATGTGCGACCAGGTAATACGGGACTACCGCCAGGGCCGGTAAGCCCAGCCGCAATGGCAAGGACAAGCGAGTCACCGCCCGTCTGAATGGCTCGCCAAAAAATGCAAGCGCCAGCAACGGGGAAAGCAGGAAGACTTCAGCCGCCACGTCTGAAGGTGTGAAATGCACGCTTCATAATAATCCAATGCAATTATTCATCTAATCGTGCCGATGAGTTTTGGGTTCTCTGCAAGGGGCTCCCCCGTTCTAGCGCGTAGCGGAGGTCTACTTCCCGTCGATGCAGGCCCTGGAAGCGTGCGCCGCGTCGGAAGGTGGAAAGCAAACGCCAGCCCACGCGGTGAAAATCTCTACAGGTGGGCTCCAATTTTTTTGGTCGCGGAAGAAGAGACTTTTAAATTCGCAGAGACCGCTGGGAATTAGATCTTGACGTGCGCGCCGGATAAACCCTAGCGCGCGACTCCCTCGCCTTCTTTTACCTTATAGAAATGGTCGGCGTGGAGGTCAAGGAAGACTTCTTTTTTTCCGGAAGGCCATAGGATCTCCAGCCTGTTGATTTGCGTGGTTGTTCCCAAGCCAAAGTGAATTCGCAAGTCATTCTGTGAAAGATAACTGCCGCCGCTGAGCACTTCGCCTTCTTGCACTAAGTCTCCAGAAAAACATTTGACTCGCGCATTCAGGGCGAGACGGTTGCTCTGCGTTCCTTCCAGTTCGAAACTGACCCAATGGTTAGCTGGGCCGCCTTCCGGTCGCAGTATGGTCGGCTGGCCCTTAAGATTTTCAATTACCACCTCGAGCTTGCCGTCGTCGAAAAGATCGCCGATGGCCACTCCGCGGCTTACCTGGGGTATTTCCATTGCAAGACCAACGAGCTTGCTGATGTCCTTGAAGGTGCCATTGCGTTGATTGAAGTACAGGAGCTTCGGCTCCATATACTTCGGGCCGCCGGCAATGGAGTCTACCTGGGGATAGACGTGACCATTGACCTGTAGAAAAGCCAGCCAGCCATCATTATCGAAGTCGAAAAACGCGTCGCCCCACCCGACGTATCTAACTGTGCTTTGCGCGATGTTTGCGGCGTAGGAAACATCCGAGAAATTCATGCCGCCATTATTGCGATATAGCGCGGTGTACTCATCGCTGAAATGACTTATGGCGATGGAAAAGCGGCCGTCATGCAAGTAATCACCCAGCGCCACGCCCATGTTGGCCTGCTCGTTTCCATCCTGACTGACAGCGACGCCCGAGTTAAAAGCGACATCGGTGAAGTGTCCGCGTCCGTCATTTTTATAAAGGAAGTTTTGTTGGCCATCGTTGGCGATGAAAAGATCCAAGAAGCCGTCGTTGTCAAAATCGGACCACACCGCTGTCAGCCCGAGAAATTTGGTGGACGAATCCAATCCTGCTTGCTGGGACACATCCGTGAAAGTTCCGTCGTGATTATTGTGGTACAGGATGTCCGGGGAGCCTTTCAGGCCGCGCGGGCCGCACTGCACGTCAATTCCGCGGTATTTACAAGTCTTTAGTGAGCCGAACGCGGGAAGGTTCTCGAGAGAGATATCGGCATAGTGGGTCACGATCAAGTCGACCCAGCCATCCTTATCGTAATCTCCGAACGCTGCGCCGGTGGCCCACTTTTTATCTTTGTCGAGCCCCGCTTGTTTTGTAACGTCGGTAAAAGTTCCGTCGCCGTTATTGCGATACAGCACCACGCCACCGTCAAAACAGGTGACCACCAGGTCTGGCCATCCATCATTGTTGTAATCTCCGACGGATGCGCCCATGGCCCAACACGGATAGGCAAGCCCAGCTTTGTCAGTCACGTCCGTGAAAGTGCCGTCGTGATTGTTGTGAAACAGCGCGCTGCGTGCTTTCTTACCTGCCTGGGCCATTTCCACGCTGGGGCTGTTGGTAAAAAAAATGTCAGGCCATCCATCACGATCGTAGTCAATCAAAGCGACGCCACCGCTCATGGACTCCACGATATATTTCTGTTCAGGGCTGGATAGATGGTCAAATTTTATTTTCGTGGAAGAAGTGATATCGACGAGTTGGGGCAGTTGAGTGGGCTGGAATGGCGGAACTGTGGCTGGAGATTTATCTGCATTCTGTTTCTGCGAAGTTTTTTGCTTGGGAGTCCCATCCCCAGGGGCCTGACCAAATAGAAATGACACGCTGGTAGATAGCAGCACAACTACAAGAGCTGCGGCCGCAAGCGAAGGCTTCGAGACAATGTTACGCGACGAACGGTTTGTGCAAGCTGAGGATAGGAACAACGGAGTGCTAGTTGCCCTTATTTCGCGTCTGTACGGCATATAAAGAGCTACGTGCAGTGATGAAAAGCGTTCTGCCGTCGGAGCCGCCAAATAAAAGCTGCGAAGGCCGCTCAGGAACTTCAATTGTTTCGAGATATTTTCCTGAGGGGTCGTATACGAAAATTTGCCCAGCGGCAATGTAGACGTTACCAGCCTGATCGGTGGTCACGCTTTCGCCGCCGATATCTTGAAAGAGCTTGAAGTCTCCGATGTTGCCATAGGAATTCACAGTGGCAGAGTACGTTTTTTGCCCTTCTTCATTGGTGATGTAAAACGTTTTACCGACTGTCACCGGGGCCATGCCAAAAGCGCGAAGCACGTCGTGAATCTTCGAGCCGTAATATAGTTCGCCATTCACAAAATCGTTTCCGGCGGGAATGAAGGTGGTGCCATCAAGGGAGACAAACTGGTACGGCTTTCTGACGGGAACGGCTTGCACGAAATCATTTTCGTTTCGCCACACGTCCGCTGGAAGAATAGCGGTGAAACCCGGGCGCGAAACCGCAGGCTGCGCTTTGAGAAGAGCGATTTCCTCGGATTTGGCGTTGGGGTCAAAGCTATATACGGTGCCGCTGCCAGCGTAGGAGATGACCATAAGATTTCCTGCATGGTCAAAAGCTAGTTGGACAGGATCGAGTGGATTATCTCTGACTTTGGAGATCTGTTTGTCCACGACGGACCAGCGGTAGATGGTTTGCCACTTCGCGTCGACGAAATAAAAATTTCCGGCCTTGTCGACGGCTCCGCCCGAAATATTGAAAAAGCCACCAGCCAGTTTTCGTACGCCGGCGTCGTCGTCCAGCACTCTTGAATTTAGCTTTGCGCTCGTGGCTGGCGGCTTTCCAGAAATGTCGAGCCACGCAAATTCGCGTTGGCGCACATGGATGCCGTATGTCTGGTCATATACGGCGTCATCGAAAGATGCTTTGCTGTCGCTATAGCAGTGAATGTTGCGCAAGCGGATGTCCGTAGACCGAGAGACAAGAATGGCGTATGGCGCAGGCTGATAAGCGCTTACGACCCTGTAGATATGCATGTTAGCGATCAGAATGTTTTTCGAATCGCGAATTTCGAGTGGCAAAGCAAAGCCGCCCTCGCCGCGCTCTTCTTCTGTTTGCAGTGCAAAGACCTGCCAATTGGACACATCATCGAAGACCGCTTCATTGCGAACGTGATGTTCGCTGGACAATTGGTAGACCCGGCCAGGCGTTGCCGTGTGTGATACATACAGCCCGGCCTGCGCGAAGGTGCTGGGCGTCCAGATATTTACAAACGTTCCGCCTCCGCCATCGGTGACCCACAAACTTGGATACTGGCTATCCCAACGACGATTTAAGTTGGAGTCCGCGGTATGTGTGTTGTTGTAAATCTGGCTCCAGACTTTCTTGCTTTCTTCAGCCGAGGCGTCGGGATCAATCGTTCCGTGTCCTCCGAGGAAGCGCACATCGTTCATTAAAGATTGGCTTCCGGCCATCCATCGCGCACCAACGGCGCGCGGGTTGATTCCATTGGTATACAGCCCGATCCCGGTAACAATATTTTTGCCTCCGGACGGGGTTTCAAGCAGCGGCTTAGGGTTTCCGACTCCCTGGAACGCTGGGGTTCCATCGGCGAGCAACAGCCGGGTGGTGCTCGGATGCAATCCGATCAAGACGGTGTCCGGCTTAAGGGCGATCGTGTCCGAAACCAGGTATTGGCCCGAGGGAAAATAAAGTACAGCGTGCTCAGCAATGGCCTTGCGAAGAATATCGGTGTCGTCGGTCTTGGCATCCCCGTGCGCACCCAGGTCACGAACGTTCATCCATGACTTCGTCGCGGATAGATCCGCGATGTCCGAAGCTACGGGCGCAGGCAGATGGGCAAGTGGGGCGGCTTCAAAGACTGTCTGAATTTGGTTCGGCACAGCATTCGGCGTGGCGATGTCGTCGAAATGAAAGCCATGCGAGAAAGTTTTTACTGCGTATTGCTCGCTGGGCCCGTTGAGTTTTTTTCCACTTTCGCGAAACTCCGCAAATATTGGAACGTTGCGGCACACGAGATTCTCGGCGTTAATTTCGGTTCGGGGACTGCTTTCGTTACTGATGACCAAGGCGGGGCCGCTTACGTTTTCGAAGCGCCCATCCTTGATCCACAACTCATCCGCGTAAGTGGGATCGATAGAAATCGCAGTGGGAACGTTCTTGAAGCTGGGACGAATTAAAGTGAGTCCGGCTTCATGCTCGCGGATGGCCGCCTGTGTTTGACCTTCGAACGTGGAATCCATCACGGTGAATTGCCATCCGGGCGAAGGCTTGCGGGTCCATATTCCGTATTGCCCACCGTGAAAGTGCAGGTCGATGGCTATATTTCCGCCATCGTGAATTCCCGCCAAGGCGGAGCCGAGATAGAAATCCATGTGGGACAAGTAACAATGCTGGGCATATCGCCCGCGAATGCCGACAGCACCGGGATTTCCGTCCTGAATTTCTATATCAATATTGCTCATCGCGGAATAAAACGTTCCTGGATTCGCGTCTGGAGGACGCTGCGTCGCTCCTTTTGTTTCCGATTCGCCGATATTCTGAAATCCGGAGGGACGCGAGCCTGCGAAAAACACCATGTAGGCCGGTCCTTGTTGAAAGCCCGGAGTATTCCGCGCCAGCACAAACGTAGGGCGAGTTGCGCCGAAACCAATGAGGCGGATGCCGGGCCAGATATAGATAGTTCTGCTCAAGCGATAACGGCCACTGGGAACGAATACGATGCCTTGATTTCTGTCTTGCTGCACTTTGTTGATGGCGGACTGTAGAGCGTCCGTGTCGTCGGCTTGGCCATCACCATGAACGGAGAATTCAGCGTTGTCCAAATAGACGGCCTTTGAATCTTGCAGACGGCTTGGATAGTAGGACGGTCCGGACGCTGACGCAGCTGCGGCCGACATGAGCGCGAGAGCCAGTATGAGAAGGTATTTCACGACTGCGGCGCGCAGCTGCGCGGTTGCTTTCAAAGGGTGCTTAGTTGTTGGCTTCATCGTCAGGCTCTGGCTTGGAGGGTTCCAGTCGCATGGTGCGATACATGGTTTTCAATTTTTCCTTCATATCTTTATATCTTTGGTATTCCGCCAATTCGCGCTTAGCATCTTCGCTCTTGCCGCTCTGACGATAGATGGTGCTGAGTCGAAAATGAGCCAGTGCTATGGTGGGGTCGACTTCGGTCGCATGTTTGAGCAGTGCCTCGGCCTTGTCGACTTGGCCTAGCGACATCATTACTTTAGCTAGCCCGACGTTGGCGTCGGTGTCATCCGGTTGCAACTGCAATGCGCGCGCATAGTGCCGCTGGGCCTCTTCGAGGGCTCCTCGCTGCGCGGCAATATCTCCCAGCCGGCATTCGGACTTCTCATCTGAAGGGTTCACTTCCAGGGCCGCCTTATACTCTCTTTCCGCCTCCTCCGGCCCTCCTGCGGTTGGGGAAGTGTTCATCAACTCGGCAAGCTCAAAATGAAGACCTGGCAGCTTGGGGTCCAGCTGCAATGCGATTTTGTAGTTTTCGATGGCCTCCTTGGTTTGCCCCTGTCGAGCCAATTCGTGAGCCATCATCTGGTGTACCTGGGCAGATTTTGGCGCCACCACGATCAGACTAAGCCTGGCTTCGTCGGCAAGGTCCGAATAGAGGCGATACGCGCTATAGACAATCGCTACATTGGTGGGATCGAGCGTGCGAAGAGTACTCACAGTGGCGGCGGCCTTATCCAGCTCGCCATTTTTCGAATAGAGCTCGATTAACTCCAGACCAGTATCGATGCGTATCTTTTGCTCTTTCAAATTGGGGAAGGCCTTCTCCAGGTCGTTGAGTGCGGCCTTCGCATCGCCGGTCCGTTTCTCGGCCATTCCCAGCAGCGTCTGAATCTTCCAAATTCCTGGTTGCAGCTTCAATGCGACGCGCAGTTGTGGGATGGCCTCCGAATAGGCCCCTTGAAAAAACAACAGAACGCCCAAATTGCCGCGGGCGTCGACATTGTTCGGCGCGATGGCGAGGATGGCTCGGAATTCAGGTATGGCCAGGTCGGGCCTGTTCTGACTGAGGGCTTCCTGAGCCTTCCGGCTATGGGACTGGATCTGTTGCTGACTGCTGCTCGTGGAGGATTGCGTATGACCAGAGAAGGGGAAAAGTAGCAATACGTTAAGCACTAAAAGGGGGACCGCTTTCATAGTCATCCCGCAAGTGTAAAGCAGACGGGTGCCGTTTTTAAGGTGCGGCGGTTGGAAAAAACAAAGGGACGGCGAACGACGCCGTCCCCTCCCTCGACCAGGGCAATGGTTAGAAAGTGAAGCGGGCACTCAACTGACCGCTGCGTGGAGCGACGGCAATACCGTTGCTGTTTCCTGGACCGAAGCCTGGAGCGGAGGCATCGATGATGCCGAAGTTGGATGTTCCACACGCTGTGGCTGCGCCACCTGCTACCACGCATGCGTTTCCGATGTCGCTGTGGGGAGCCTGGAAGCTCGGATGATTGAAAGCATTGACGAAATCGGCTCGCAGTTGCAGTGCGAAGCGCTCCCCGAAGTGGAATTCCTTAGCCAACGACAGGTTCATGACGGTTAGGCGAGGGCCGCGCAAGAAGTTTCTTCCCTCGTTGCCAAATGTTCCGTTGGCCGGCTGAGCAAAGGCCGCGGGATTGAAGAAGTAGCCCGCAGGCACGTTAGAGAAGGGATCGCCGATAACATTCGGATACACGACGCATCCATTGCGGCATTGCGAATAGCTGTTATTTTTGGTGTCGATCACTGTGAATGGATTCCCGCTTTGGGTGATGAAGGTACCAGACAACCGCCACCCTCCGACGAGCGCATCGCTCACGACGCCGTTGTGGAGATAAGCCTTATTGTGTCCGAAGGGCAGTTCGTAGGCAACGATGGCCTTAAAGGCCTGTGGGATGTCGAAATTGGAATTCCCGTAGTTCGCTGCCGGATCATTTCCGATTTGCCAATTCTGGACTCCCCCACGGCTGCCCCATCCTCCCGAGTCCTGATCATCCAGGAAGTGCGACCACACGTAGTTGGCCTGCAAAGTCAATCCGTAGGAATAACGTTTCACCACTCCTACCTGCAACGCGTTGTAATTGGAGATGCCGTTGTAGAAATTCCCGCTGATATTTCCGAATAACGGGAATGGGCGCTCCGCCTGGGTGGTCGGTCCCGCGGCCAGAACGGCCCGATCGGTAATTTGATTTAGGTCGGTCGGAAACTGTAGGTTGGATCCATGACTTCCGACATAGGCAATGGAGGCCGCGTAGTCGCGCGAGAACTCATGCTCCACACTAAAAGTCCACTCATTGATCCTGCCTACGGGAACAAAGTAAGGAGTGAACGTCACGCTCTGCGGATGGGCCGGAGTGACGTACGTAAGAGGGTCTCTGGCCGCGGGTGAGCCGGTGACATAGTTCAGAATGGGACCGGCCGTCGCCGCCGAGGCCGAAAGAGAAATCAGCGGATTCGGTCCAGTTCCTGAATTCACGTCCGTAGCGTTGCCGGTGTTGGTGCCAACAGAACCAGCGCCCAACCCCTGACCATAGGTGTCTTCGCTGAAGTTGTAGGCGTACATTCCAAAACCACCTCGCACCGTTGTGTTTTTGAACATGCTCGGCGCCCATGAAAAGCCCACGCGCGGCAGGAAGATATTGTGAATCGGTTGCTGCAACGTCGTTCGCCCGACTTGACCGCCAAACCACATGGAGCCCTTCGACCCATCGAAAGCATTGGTGAGAGTGGGATCGAATCCTCCGATCGCATTGTGCAGTTCGCTCATGCCGGTGGTGGCCTCATAGCGTAGGCCGAGGTTGACGGTCAGATTGGGCTTAACCTTGAAATCATCCTGCACAAAGACCTGAGGATCTTTGATGCGCATGTAGGTTACAGACTGGTTGGTGGCCTGCCAGTGCTCAACGTCTCCCAGCAGGAAGTCTGCAAAGCTCGCGCCGCCGGGAGTACAGGTAGTAGATCCGGCCGGGCAATTTTGCTGTGTATATTGGCCCGTAAAGGTAAACTGCCCAGCATCGACGTTCCCCCACGGGGTGGTGTTACCTTCTCCCATCAGTACTTCCGCGCCGAAATGCAGGATGTGCTTGCCTTTGATCAAAGTAACCACGTCTGACGGGTCATAAAGATTTTCGATGTAAATGGCATTCGTGCCTGGCTGTAGCGATGTGCAGCAGGTGCCGTTGAGATTGAAGGTTGGAAAAATGTTGGCCTTGGAATACTGCAGGCCAAGCGTCGTGGCAGCATTGAAGCCCAGGCTTTGCGGCACAAACCAGTTACCCTGCTTCGTGTAGCCCATGCGGACTTCATTCACCAAAGTGGGGCTGATGGTCCAGGTGTCCGACAGTTGGGCGTTATAGCCGTCAATGTCTCCCGAAAAACAATTGATGGGGCATGCCCATTGATTAAAATTCTGCCCAGGGTTGTTCTTCGCGGTGATCGAGAATGTCACGCGATTATTCTTGGTGAGGTCGTAATCAATTCGGCCGAAGTAGCGAAGATTGGGGTTCACGGAAGGCGACAAAAATACGAAATTGTTAACTGTGGCGTTCGGACCGCCAGCGTTGGGGGCCGGATAGAAGCCCAGAACCTTCAGCGCTACGGGGTCAATTCTATTGGCCGGAATGATGTTCCCGGCAAACGCCGTTCGCGTACCACCTACACCAGCAGTGGTCGGGTCGTAAATGGTGACGGGTAGGGCGCTGAAATCCCCACTTCTTTCCGCCACGGTAGGAACAGTGCTGGTGTGCTGGTTGCCACTGCCATTGTTGGTGATTTTGTCCCGCACAAAGAAGAAAAACAGTTTGTTCTTGATAATCGGGCCACCAACGGAACCACCCCATTCGTTATAGCGAATCGAGGGTTTAACGGGATTGCCATTGCGACCAAGGAAGAAGTTGGAAGCATTGAGTACGTCGTTCTGCCAATACTCATACGCGGACCCATGAAAGCTGTTGCTTCCGCTCTTGCTGATCTGATTGAATACCGCGCCGCCGATACCGTACTGGGCGGAGAAGGAGGAGGTGGTCACTTGTACTTCGGAAATGCTTTCGAATACGGAGTTGTCCACGTTTCCGCTGACAGGCAACACTACCGTGGCTCCATCCGCCAGGAAGTTCGCGTAATTCGGTAGGTTCCCGTTAATGGACACGGCGTCTCCGGCGTTATAAGCGCCGCTGCCTTCCGAGCCCGGCTGCGAAGGCGCGCTGGATGCTCCAGCGAGGAATATATTGAAATTAGCCCAGTCATTGCCGGTGATACCGGCTCCAATTTGGGGAAGAGCCTCGATCGTCCTTCCTTCCAGAATGGTCTGTTGCTGACCGGTTTCCGTCTGAAGCAGCGGCGCCTCACCGGTGTCTTCAACGGTGACGATTTCCTGGACTTGACCGACGTCGAGGGTCGCGTCTTCAGTAATGATGGAAACCTCAAGCTTAAACGGGCCGCGGGTCAGCTGCTTAAAGCCCGGCTTCGTAAATGTTATGTTGTAATTTCCTGCCCTAGTCGAAGCCGTATCGTAGATACCGCTGTCATTGGTGGTGAAGTGTTGGACTTCACCCGTATCAACGTTAGTGAGCGTAACATCCGCGCCTGGAATCGCGGCGCCAGATGTATCCATGACCGTACCGCGAATATCTCCAGAATTTGTGCTCTGGGCTAGTGAAGAACTAACCCCCAGTAACAATACGGAAAGCACCAGCGCCCAACGAAGGAAAACGTTCATATCGAGAACCTCCACGAATTCGCTTTAGACGTAACAGCGCACCCCAGACCAATGCCACTCGGGCAGTCCAAACGGTGCACCCCTGGAAAAGGCACCGCTTTTTCAAACGAAATCTTTAAACAATCGTTTGCTCTCGACAGATAGGGACCGCTCCACTTTTGGCGGGGATAATACATTCATTTTAATAATGCGGTCAAGATAAAAATTTGCTAGTGTACGCAGACAACACGATTGTCTTATGGGGTTAGTCGGCCCGGGGCGCATTAACCGCGAATCAGCGCTAGTAATATCAATGCTATGTTGGTAAAGCGTTCTGGGTCGGCCAAGGTTTGTGCAATCGTTTGTCTAGAGTTTCGGTAGGGATGAAAAGGGACGATATTTCAAGGGCGAAGTCGAGGAACACAAAATGATGCGAAAAAACCGCCGGGAATTTATTCGTTTTGGCGCTTCCGCCGTATCTGCGTATGCAATTTCGGGTGTACCGCTCCTGGCGGCTCAACCCCAGGTGCAGGCCTGGGCCACTTCCAGAGACCGCAAATTTGAGCCCATATCATCCTTAGCTTGGCGTCCCGCTAGCCCTTCGTTCGCGACTGCCATTCGATTGGATCCCGCACTGCGGCTTCAACCGATTCTCGGATTCGGCGCGGCCCTCACGGACGCGTCCTGCTATTTGTTCAATCGCATGGATACGCGCGCGCGAGAGGCGCTCCTGGCAGAATTCTTCTCATCCTCAGGACTTCGCTTATCGGTTGCACGCGTTTGCATGGGCGCGAGTGATTACTCCACCACCTCTTACAGCTTCGACGAAAGTCCGGAACCCGATCCCGAACTCCAACGTTTTAGCATTGCGCACGATCGGGAATACATATTGCCGACATTGCGTGGCGCCACCAAAGCGAACCCGGATCTATTTCTGTTCGGCACCCCGTGGAGTCCTCCTGGCTGGATGAAAGCTGGCGGCAGCATGCTTGGCGGTTCCATGCGCAAAAAATACTTTGCACCCTATGCGGATTATTTTGTGCGCTTCCTGCGTGACTATGCCGACGAGGGTGTGAAAATCGGCGCAGTAACGGTGCAAAATGAAGTGGATACCGACCAGGACGGACGAATGCCGGCCTCGCTGTGGGGCCAGGAGTATGAGATTGATTTCGTGAAAAATTACTTGGGACCCGCATTCGAACGGGCGTCTTTGAACACCAAAATCTGGATTCTTGACCACAATTTTAATCTCTGGGGACGCGCGTTGAACGAACTGGGTGATCCACTCTTGAACAAGTATGTAGACGGGGTGGCGTGGCATGGCTACATGGGAACTCCCGACGCTATGAGCCAAGTTCACGAAGCTTTTCCTACAAAGAATATGTTGTGGACGGAAGGAGGGCCGACCATCGGGGGGAACTACGCGACGGACTGGACGAAGTGGTCGGAGACGATGATCGGCGTGCTCAGAAATTGGGGTGAATGTGTTGTGGGCTGGAATTTCCTTTTAGATGAGGCGGGCAAACCAAACATCGGTCCTTTTAATTGTGGCGGTTTGGTGACCATCGATTCCAAAACGGGGGAACTTACACGCAGCGGGCAATACTGGGCTTTCACGCATTTTTCAAAGGTCATGCAGAGAAATGCACGGGTGATTGCGTCTTACGGAGAGCCCATTGGAGTTCATCACGTGGCGTGCGAGAACCCCGATGGCAGCCATGTTCTGGTGGTCAGCAACAAGGGAGCAAAACAAAGCATCCCGGTGATATCAGGAAATTACGTCCTGGACCTGCCTTTAGACGAAGATTCCGTGACCACCTTGCAGTGGTGACCTTTGTGGTGAACGGTCCTCATTTGCGCTAGCATGCGAAAAGGGGAAAATTCGGAAGGCTCCACGACAGTCGCTGCCGGCGGCTCGCCGGGGACGGCGACCGGCACAAGCGCAATGGCAGCGTCGAGTAACAAACCGACCAGCTTGAAAAAGCTGGCCCAGCATTTAGGCTTGAATCCTGCGACGGTTTCCGTGGTGCTCAATGATGTTCCCGGCCGGAACATTCCCCAAGCCACCCGCGATCGCATCAAAGCCGCCGCTAAAGAACTTAACTACCAGCCTAGCCTGCTTGCGCGTTCGCTCCGCAATCGTCGCACGCTGACCATCGGCATCCTGGTTCCTGAACTCGGAGACGGTTATCACACCCAGGTGATGAGCGGCATTGGGGACCACCTGATCGAGGCCGGGTATTTCTATTTCACGGCCCATCATCGTCATCGCAAGAATTTGGTCGAAGAATACGGTCAAATGCTGATCAATCGGGGCGCCGAAGCCCTGATCACGATAGACACCGCGCTCGAGCATCCTTATTCGATCCCGGTCGTTGCAGTTGCCGGTCATCGACCTATCACCGGCGTCACGAACGTGTTGCTTGATCATCGCTTCGCCGCGGAACTTACGCTGAGCCACTTGTACTCGCTGGGTCATCGCGACATCGCGTTCATGCGTGGCCAGCCGTTCAGTTCGGACTCGGATGAACGTTGGCAGCACTTGCTGCAAGCGGCGCGAGAGATCAAAATCAAGATTGATCCGGACCTGACGCTGCAGCTCGATCGCGACACAACTTCGCCGGAATTGGGCTATCCAGCGATTCAGCGGCTACTCTCCGCGGGCAAATATTTCAGCGCGCTGGTGTGTTTCAACGACATTTCGGCCATTGGCGCGATCCGCGCGCTACAGGACCTGGGCATGAACGTTCCCGGCGACGTTTCCGTCATCGGGTTCGATGACATCCGCTCAGCCAGCTTCCACAATCCACGGCTCACGACCATACGCCAGCCATTAATCAACATGGGGAGAATAGCTGCGCAATGCGTCCTGAATCGACTGCATGGCACAGAGCGCTACCGCGAACAAATTGTCGTTGAACCAGAGCTCATGGTTCGCGAGTCCACCGGCATGGCAAGTACATCGCCTTCCAAGATGCGCACGCGCGAAAATAAGAGGTCTGCCAAGCCGGTCGATTTTCGCGGTGACTAAGAGCACTGAGTTATTGGCGTTTAGATTTCTGGCGAGCATCGGATTTTTTAGCGTCGTCTTCCACAGCGGGCTTTAGATTTTTGTCGGCATTTGTGCTCGTATTTCGAGCTGTGTCTTTAGCGGGGTCCGAATCTCTCGCCTTGTTCTTCCCAGTTGGTGGATTTTCTGTCGGCTTGTCTGGTTCTGCTGATGGCTTTTTTGTTGACGGCTTTTCTTCTGAGGACTTTTCCGGTTCTTTGTCTTTGTCTTTCTCTTTGTCTTTCGCCTCTTTTGGAACGGGCGCAAGCAAATATTGCATTCTCGCGCGAGCGGCTCGCCATTTGACGCTGCTGGCATTTCCTGCCCGGTGTAGATATGGGGCCAGCGTTTCGTCTGTGGCTATTCCTTGATCTCTCAAGAATTGCGTTAGCGCCAGACTTTGTGTTTCCAGGGTTTCGAGCAAGGAAAATAGTTCGTCGAGGATTTCTTTAATCGGTTCTGGATTGGTTTCCATAGGCTCGCTTATCCCACAACGAACTTTTGCTGCGAGTGCTACTTGCTGGCCGCGCCGATTAAAAATGACAGGATGGAGCGCCGCGCTTTTGCAGATATTTCTGGTGGTATTCTTCGGCGCGATAGAACGGGCCCGCAGCGGTAATTTCCGTGGCAATGGGGCGCTTAAATTTTCCGCTCGCCGCTACGGCGGCCATGGATTTTTTTGCGGTGGCTTCCTGCTCTGGTGAATGGAAAAAAATCGCGGTGCGGTATTGAGCGCCGAAGTCCGGGCCCTGACGATTTACCTGCGTGGGATCGTGAGCTTTCCAGAACACATTGAGGAGCTCTTCGAAGGACACTTTAGCGGGATCGAAGGTGACTTGCACGACTTCGGCGTGGCCGGTTTCGTCGGTGCAAACATCTTTATAGGTGGGATTGACGGTGTGGCCGTTCGAATAGCCCACCGCGGTGTCGATTACGCCGGGGATCTGTCGAAACGTCTCTTCTACTCCCCAGAAACATCCGGCACCAAAAGTTGCAATCTCGTTCATTTCACACTCCGCGGTTCAAACAATTGGGGGACTGACCTGATCATAATAACGCAGGTTAGATGCGCAGGAGAGTGGTTCCGATTCACGTGGCAGAACCGGTGTCGTGTGGCCCTGAGCGCAAAACTGATCGGCAGGCCGTGTTGATGCAACATCTAGAAGAAGAGACAATGATATTGAGGGACACAAATGAATTTGGGATTGAAGGGCCGCGTGGCGATCGTGGCCGCCGCCAGCACCGGGTTGGGATTCGCGGTTGCCAAAGAATTGTCGCTGGAAGGGGCGGACGTAGCAATTTGCGCCCGAACGGCCAGCGATCTTAAATCTGCCGCGTCGAATATCCAGCGCGCTAACGGGCGCGAAGTATTCCACCAAGCCGTGGATGTCACTGATGCTAAAGCAGTCGCGGCTTTTGTTTCCGCAGTGGAAACACGCTTTGGACGAATCGACATCTGCGTTACCAATTCCGGTGGCCCTCCGTCTAAGCTATTCGAGGACACCGGCAACGAGGAGTGGCAGGCGGCCATAGACCAGCTTTTGATGAGCTGCATCTTCTTTGCCAGAGAAACTTTGCCGCGCATGAAGAAAAACAAATGGGGCCGGCTGATCACCATCACCTCTTACGCCGTAAAACAGCCGGTCGATGGACTGTTGCTTTCGAACTCGATTCGCTCGGCGGTTACGGGCCTGGCGCGCACGTTGGCCAATGAATATGGAGCACACGGCATCACGGTAAATAACGTGTGCCCTGGATATACGCGCACAGACCGCCTGGGCGATCTCGCGAACACGATTTCGGGACGCACCGGTGTGAAGCCCGAAGGAGTGTTTTCGGGATGGGAGCGGCAAATCCCGGCGGGACGAATCGGCACGCCTGAAGAATTCGCCGCGGTCGTTACGTTTCTCGCATCCGAGCGCGCCAGCTACGTGAATGGCGTCTCTCTCGCGGTGGACGGAGGAATTGTCAGGAGTTTGCTATAGCCTCAATGCCTGCTGGCAAGCGTAGATTTGAAGTTTCCTTGCTGCCTGAAACGTTCACCATCTGCCACCTTGCTCCTGACGCTGCTGTGCCCGAGTGGGCCACGAAGGGACAATTTTTTTCGATTACGCGAACCAGCGATGAACTATCTGTCATTGCCGAGACGGCTTTGGTTCCGGAGAGACTTCGAAACGAAGTAAGTTGGCGCGTTATGAAAGTTCACGGGCCATTTGATTTTTGTGAAGTCGGGGTACTTGCTGCTCTCGTGCAGCCGCTGGCTGCCGCGGACGTGAGCGTTTTCACGATATCGACGTTCGACACCGACTATTTGCTGGTGCGGTGCATCCAATTGCGTGGCGCGGTGGCCGCACTTCGCAATGCAGCGCACACGGTTCATGAACTGAAAACTATTTCTTAAATTTATTGCCTAACTAGAAAGGGCCCAATGATGAGGAAGTTCATCAAAGTTCGAAAGCCGCAGGTTGGCCGCGGCTGCCGCCGGCTTTTGGCCACAGCGGTAATTATCTTCGGCGCATTTGTGGCCTTGCAGGCTGACGAGCCCTACGCGCGCAGTCGTACTTACGATCTGCAGCATTCCAAGATTATTTTGCACTTCGACACGGACCAGAAAAAAGTAATTGGCGAGGTGATCCATACGCTGACTACTCTTCGTGAAGACACCTCCAAGATTGAGTTCGATTCCGTAGGGCTGACGATTCAGAGCGTTATTGTGAACAAAGCTCCGGCAAAATTTGAGACCACGGCAGAGAAATTAATCGTTCCCGTCCCTGCTGGAAAGGTGGGAGACAAATTTGAGATTGATATTCGCTATGAGGGAAAACCTACCAAAGGCCTCTATTTTATTTTGCCTGATAAAGACTATCCCAATCGCCCACCGCAACTCTGGTCGCAGGGCGAATCGGAAGATACTCGGTACTACCTGCCCACTTATGACTATCCGAATGACCGCTTAACGACCGAGACGGTGCTCACTGTTCCAGCGTCGTGGTTGACCGTGAGCAATGGAAAGTTAATTGGCGTGACGAATGCTGCCAACAACATGAAAACCTGGACATGGAGAGAGTCTGTCCCCAGCTCAACCTATCTGATCACCGTGGTGGCTGGAGAATTTGATGAAGTGAAAGACAGTTTGCGCAATTTGCCGGTGACCTACTACGCGCCTAAAGGCCGCGGCGACCGCCTGCCCATCAATTATTCGCGCACGCCGGCGATGATCGAGTTGTTCAATAAAAAATATGGCGTGGACTACCCGTGGGAAAAATATGCGCAAGTGATGGTGGACGATTTCGTTGCCGGTGGCATGGAAAATTCCAGCGCTACGACGAATACCAGCTCCTCACTGGTTAACCCAAAATTGGCCGCTGAATATGCGACCGGCCAGGATGATTTGATATCCCACGAGTTGACGCACCAATGGTTTGGGGATTATGTGACCTGCAAAGACTGGGGAAATATCTGGCTGAACGAGGGCTTCGCAACATTCGGAGAAACCGTCTGGACAGAAAACCACTTTCCTAAAGATCAAAGCGAATATCAACGGTGGACAGATGCGCGGCATTGGTTTGCCTTAGCGAATCTGTATAACAAGCCCATCGTCCGCTACGATTTTGATGATTCCAGTGAATTCGACGGCAACGCTTATACCAAAGGCGGCTGGGTGCTTTATATGTTGCGGCACCAATTAGGCGAAGATGCTTTCGATCGTGCTCTGAAGCATTATTTGGAGGTGAATCACGGCAAAAATGTGGTCACCGCTGATTTTGTGAAAGCAGTGGAGGAATCCACAAACTTGGAGCTCGATCAATTCTTCAATCAATGGGTGTACGGTGCCGGGGCGCCCAGGTTCGATATCAGCTATGTGTACGACAAGACCAAGCAGCGAGTTGCCCTCACCGTGAAACAGGTGCAAAAAGTCGAAGGGCGTGTCGGACTATTCCGTGTCCCAGTGGATGTGGAAATTACCACCGCGGCCGGTACGCACCTTTACCCGATCGTGGTGTCGAAGCAGACAGAAACATTTTCTTTGCCGGCCAGCTCTGAGCCGTTGATGGTTTTGTTTGATAAAGGCGGAAATATTCTGAAAAGGGCAGAGTTTCACAAAGAAAAAAAAGAATGGCTGTTTCAGCTTAAAAACGCCGCAGATTTTTCAGACCGCGCGGATGCCGCTGCGGCGTTGCGCACACTCAAGGAAGACGCAGGGAACTCTCAGGGTAAGACTGAAGCGAAGAACGACGATGTGATTGCGGCGCTGGCGGAATCAGCGACGTACGATAAAGCCTGGGGCGTGCGGGCCGTCGCCGCCGAGAGTCTGGGCGAGCTTGGCGGACCAGTCGCAGCCAAAAAACTCATCGAGGCTTTGAATTCAGCTAAAGAACCGTGGCTGCGGGCACGTATGGTCGCGGCCCTGGGGAACTTCAAAGATGACAAAGATGTTCCGGCGAAGCTACAAAACATCGCGGAGCAGGATACTTCTTATCGCGCGCGAGCCGCAGCGCTGCAAGCACTCGCGAAATTAAAAGCTCCTAACGCGTTTGCAATTCTAAATTCAGCGATCGCCGCGGATTCGCCGGACGATTTTCTTCGTAATGCAGCGTTGCGCTCGCTGGGCGGGCTGGGTGACGAGAAAGCCGTGCCGGTTCTCCGGGAGTGGGTGGTTCGCGGGAAACCGATGGAGACGCGTGAAGCAGCTATTTTCAGCCTGGCGCGGCTGCAAAAAGAAAATAAGGAGATTACCACGCAGATCGCTTCGTATTTGCCGGAGCAACACTTTGGCATTCGAATGGCCGCGGTGTCCGCGTTGGGCTCGCGAGGAGATGCTGCGGCAATTCCTGCTCTCGAACAGTTGCTCAAAAGTAATGATCTGAGCATCGAGTTTGTTCCGATGATCAAAGAGCAGATCGCGCACTTGAAGAGGCCTGCGAAAGAAAAAAGGGACGGCCATGCCGCGGCTGGCGCAGACGATGACGATGACGACGACGAAGCGTCAGGTGACAGCAATTCCGCAAGCAACGGGAGCATGCCGGTGGTCGCCGAGCGTCTTGATAAACTCGAACATCTAATGCAGGAAATGAATGACCGCCTGAAGATCATCGAAACACGGCTCCCGACTGAAAAACATTAATCAACATTTTGTTGCCATGATCTGGGATTTTTAATCCGCAGAGGAAGATTCTGCGTCAGGTGCGGCGATTAAGACGCGCAAATCCCGCAAATTGTTTCCCGTCGGGCCGGTAATGATTGCGTCGCCCAAACTATTGAAAAATGTGTACGCGTCGCTGCCCTGAAACGCGTCGCGAGGGTTGAGGCCAACGGCATTTGCGCGGGCCAATGTTTCGCCGTCCGCGACAGCGCCAGCGGCGGGACTGTTTCCATCAATGCCATCTGTTCCCGCACTAAGCACGGCGATATGCTTGCCGGCGATTTTTTCGACACAAGAAAGCACGAACGCGGCATTTCTGCCGCCGATTCCGTCCCCGCGGATTGGTGAACTTACTTCGCCATCGGCGATTACCGCTACGCGCCGCGTAGGATTATTGCCGCGCAGTTCTTCGAGTTGCACCAGCAGATATTCTGCGGCGCGCTCGACGGGCCAGTCATCGGTAACGTTATCGCAACAGGTTACGCAGCCGGTGCCTTCCGCAGCACCATGCGCGGGGTGAAACAAATTATCGAGTCCCAGCAAGATCGAAAAATGTGAATTTTTAAAAGCCGGATCATCAGCTTTGGGTGTTTCTGGTAAATCGCCTCGCTTAACCCAGCGATGAAAGGCGTCCGGAAATTTATCGCGCAGTGCATATTCGTCCAGAATTATTTCCATGTCATAGCACGTGGTAGGATCGGGCAATGTGGGCCCGCTTGCCAACGCCCATTCTTTTCCGGCGGGAACATCGCTTACCGCCAGCGTAATTTTTGTTGCGCGATTCGCAGCAGTGGCTAACCGGCCACCTTTTACCGCTGAAATATGTTTGCGCACGGTGTTGATAGCTTCTATGGGAGCGCCGCATCCGATCAGTGCGTGGTGTATTTGTTGCATGTCGGCCAAATTAAGTAGTGGGTCAAGCGGCAATTCAACGAGGGCGGAGCCTCCGCCGGACAAGAGAAAGAAGATCAGAGTCTCGCTGTCGCAAGCCGCTAACATTTCCAGGATTGCTTTCGCGGCGTTCCAGCTGTCTTCGTTGGGGATGGGGTGCCCGCCCGTGAAATATTGAATGCCGGGATGAGGCTTTGCCGGGCTAACCGGTGCTGAAGCAATGCCCGCGAAGGAAAAATCGCGCGGCAAAGTAGCCCTGAGGCCGTCCAGCATCGCGTAAGCAGCTTTCCCGATGGCCACCAAGCGTACTTTTTTAAACTGGGATAGATCGATGGCTGTCTCATCGCAACGCAGCAGTGATCCTTCACGCACCAATTTTCGCTGCATGGTCAGCGGGATGTCGATAGCCGCCAAAGTTTCGTGGAAGATACGGCGGGCGAGTCGCTTCAAATCCGCCATGGAGGAATTACCGGCTCACCCAGCAGTTTTCAAAACTTCGGGATTCAAAATATTTGCAGGGCGTTTTCCATCAAAAAAATCCCGTACGTTTGTTGCCGCAATGCACGCCATCTTGGTGCGTGTCTCCAGCGAAGCGGACGCGAGGTGTGGAGCGAGCACAACATTCGGGCGTTTCAGCCCGGCATGGATAAACGGCTCTTTTTCGTAAACGTCCAAAGCCGCTCCAGCAATTTTTTTGCTTTCCAGGGCGTGCACCAGCGCAGCTTCGTCAACTACAGAACCACGTGCCGTATTTATGAAAAAGGCGGTCGGTTTCATGCGTGCAAATTTTGCCGTGGTGAACAATCCTTGCGTTTCCGGGAGCAGCGGCACGTGCACGCTGACGAAATCGGATTGCGCAAGTAAGGTATCCATATCGCGATATTCGGCGTTCAGTCCCTTCTCGACATCTTCCGACACGCGCGCGACGTCCGTATACAGCACTTTCATTTTGAATCCGCTCGCTCTGCGCGCCATGGCGCGCCCGATGCGGCCGAAGCCAACCAGGCCCAGTGTTTTGCCCGACACGTCGGCGCCTACCAGTTGATCCAGATCCCAACCCGTCCACTTGCCGGAGCGCGCGAGAGCTTCACCTTCGCCGAGACGCCGCGCAACGGCCATCATCAACGCCCATGCAAAGTCCGCGGTGGTTTCATCCAGGACGCCGGGAGTGTTCGTTGCGGCAATTCCGCGCTTGGTGCAGGCCGGGACGTCAATATTGTCGAAGCCTACAGCCACGTTGGCCACAATTCGGAGTTGGGGCGCGGCGCGTAAGAACGCGTCGTCGACGCGTTCCGTCAGCAGGCACACTAGACCTTGTTTGTCCTGCACGCGGGCGAGTAACTCTTCTCTTGGGATGCGCTGCGGCTCAGGCCAATATTCCACCTGGCATTTTTCTTGCAAGATGCGCCGTGCTTCTTCGAACAGCGGTCTCGTGGCGAGGATTTTCGGTCGGGGCATCCGTCTTGCTCAGGTGACTGGAAAAGTACACTAGCACATGTACGGCGCAACGCGGCACCTGCATTGCGCGCAAGCGAGTCACGGCGCCTTTGATTGCAAGGGCGGCGCGAGCTTCACTATAGTGTGAATGGAGGCTAGGTAACTTGCTGGCAGAAGGCGCTGCTCCAAGAGCTTTGCATCGCAATGTTATTCGCGGATTGCAAAACATTCTCGGCGCTTCCACGGTGCTTCACCGGCCGGAAGATTTGTTGTTGTATGAATATGATGGCTCGGTGGAAAAAGGCCGGCCCGGCGCGGTTGTTTTCCCTAACACCACGGAAGATGTGTCACGGGTGGTGCGATTAGCTGCGCAACACGATATTCCCGTTATTGGGCGCGGCGCGGGCACCGGCCTTTCCGGAGGCGCGCTGGCGCGCACCGGCGGAATCATGATTGTTTTTGCGCGCATGAATCGAATTCTGGAACTCGATATAGAAAATCAGCGAGCGGTTGTGCAACCGGGGGCAGTCAATTACGAATTGACGCACGCTGTGGAGCATGCCGGACTTTATTTCGCGCCAGATCCATCCAGTTGGAAATCGTGCACGATTGGTGGCAACGTTGCGGAAAATGCGGGTGGGCCGCACACGCTGGCGTATGGAGTGACCAGCAATCACGTCACTACGCTGGAGTTGGTTTTGCCTGACGGCGAGATTTGTCGCGTAGGGAGCCGCCATGGCGATTCCGTGGGTTACGACCTCGCCGGTCTTTTTGTGGGCTCGGAAGGGACGCTTGCGCTGGTCACGGAGATTACTGTGAAGCTTTTGCGCAAACCGGAAAGCGTAAAAACTTTGTTGGCAATTTTTGACCGCGTTGACGATGCTTCGGAGACGGTCGCGGAAATAACGGCGCGCGCGATTACTCCCGCGGCGTGCGAGATGCTCGATGGATGGACACTGCGAGCGGTGGAAGATTTCATTCACGCTGGCTTTCCGATGGATAGCGCCGCAGTGCTGTTGATCGAGCTAGAGGGCTTGGCAGAGGTGGTGGCCGGGCAGGTTGCAGCCGTAGAAGAGGTGTGCCGCGCGCATCATGCACGTGAGGTGCGTGTGGCGCGTGACGAGGCCGAGCGCGAGCTACTCTGGAAAGGGCGCAAAAATGCCTTCGGCGCGCTCGGGCGAATTGCACCGAGTAATTACGTGCTCGACGGCGTCATACCCAGATCAAAAATTCCTCAGGCGTTGAGGCGTATTCAGGAAATCGGTGAACGATATAATTTCAAGATTGGCAATATTTTCCATGCCGGCGATGGGAATTTGCATCCCATTGTTTTGTTTGATCCCCGCGATGCCGGCCAATATCAGCGAGCGATTGAGGCTTCCGCCGAGATTATTCGTTATTGTGTGGAAATTGGCGGCGCACTCACCGGCGAGCATGGCGTGGGGATGGAAAAAAGCGAATTGATGCCGCTGCTCTTTTCGGATGATGATTTTGACTTGATGCGACGAATTCATGACGCGTTCAATCCACAATCCGCGCTGAATCCCGGCAAGATTTTCCCATTGAATAAGGGTTGCGGCGAAATTAGCCCCAGAGCGCAGGCGGCCGTTCGAACCGTTCTGCTATGAACACGACGGCAACGAACGTGGCCGCGCGGCTTGAGACCGTTATCGGCGTGGCTGGCGTGAATGGCAGTTCGGAATCCCGTGCAAAGTTTGCTGTCGACGGTGTAGTTCCCTCGGCCGTCGCCCAGCCGGCCTCGTCCGCTGAAGTCGTGGAGGTCGTACGTTTCGCGAAGGGCGAGAAGCTTGCACTGATTCCTTGCGGGTGCCGCACAAAACTGGGCATTGGAATGCCGCCCGCGCGTTACGACATTGCGCTCGACATGACCGGATTGAACCAAATTGCATATTACGATCCTGCTGATCTCACTCTTAGCGTCGATGCCGGAATGAATTTGACGCAATTGGCCGATGAGCTTGGCCAACAACAACAATTCGTTCCGCTTGCTGTTGCTTTTTTTGACGAATGCACGGTTGGCGGAACGATTGTGTCGAACATTGGTTCCGCTTTGCGGCCCGGCTATGGTTCGGCACGAGATTTTTTGCTGGGGGCTGAATTCGTTAACGGAGCCGGCACTTTTACGAAAAGCGGCGGGCGCGTAGTGAAAAACGTCACCGGCTACGATCTGCACAAATTGCTGATCGGCTCGCTTGGAACTCTTGGAGCCATCACGCGTCTCAATTTTCGGACCTTTCCGTTGCCCGAAGGTTACGGCCATCTGGTGAGCACTTTTTCGTCCGTCGATTCCATCGTGCGGTTCCAGGCCATGGTTTCCAAATCGCCGCTGACACCTAGCTCTTTTGACATTCTCGGACCCGAGGCCGCGCAGACTGTCGCGGAATTCAAAGACGATCGTGATTCACCGTTGCCTTCCTGGTTCACGCGTGGAGAGTGGCATGTGTGCGTCGGATTTGAAGGCGCGGAAACGATTCTTCGCCGATACTCATCCGAACTCGCGCAATACGCGCAACAATGCGGCGCAAGCAATTACCATTTGCTGAAGGAGTCCGACGACAAAGCTCTCGGTGGCGCATTGCGGGAGTTGCTTAACCTGCTGTCTTGGTCCGGCCCGGCTGCAACCATCTTCAAGATCAATGTTTTTCCCACCTTTCCGTCAGACGTAATAAATCTACGCACACTGGCGCAGCGATTCTCGATTCCATGCTGTATGTTCGCGAATTCATCTGGCCCGCTGTATTTCGCCCTGACGCCAGATGATCTCGACGATCAAACGATCGGCTCACTGGCGCACATTGCTTCGGGTGCATTTGAGTATGCCGCCACGCACAACGGCTCCGCGTCGATTCTCTTTTGCCCGACGTCCTTGAAACGTGTTGTCAATATTTGGGGACCCACCCGAAACGACGCTGTTCTTATGCGCCGCGTAAAACGTGCCTTCGATCCCGAAGATGTTTTCGCCCCGGGACGATTCGTCGCCGGTATCTGATTCTCCCGTCTCGATTCAATCGCGCAACCCCTCTGGTTTGTTTGAAAACATCGCTGCGATGGGCATTATCATGGACTGAGCGCTCATGGCACTGAGTCCCATTCCTGGCTTAATTCCCATTTACGAAGATTACGCGCGGTGTATTCATTGCGGGCTTTGTCTGAATGCCTGCCCGACGTACCGGCTTTGGAACTTGGAAGCCGATTCACCACGCGGGCGAATCCATCAAATGATTCACGTGGAACAAGGCGACGTTCCGGTTACGGATTCGTTCGTCGATCACATCGACAAATGTCTCGATTGCCGCGCGTGCGAAACGGCATGTCCTTCCGGGGTCGAATACGGAAAGCTCGTTGAGTACGCGCGCGCGCGCATCGAGCGGGATTACCACCGTCCGCTATTGTCGCGGATTGCTCGGGACCTGGGGTATCGCCGGTTGCTGCCTTTTCCAAAGCGCATCGCGGCCGTGGCGCGCTTGCTGCGTTTCTATCAGCGCTCCGGATTACAAGCGCTGGCCCGGTCCATCGGCATTTTGAAACTGGCTGGCGTGGATAAACGCGAACGGCTGCTTCCGCGTGTTGATAGCAACTTCTTCTACGATCGTCTGGGCAAGACATTTCCGGCCACCGGCGAACGGCGCGCGCGGGTCGCGTTTTTTGCGGGCTGCGTAGCCAACGTAACTTTTGCCGAGCTGAACGCCGCGACGATTCGCGTGTTAACTGCGAATGGTTGTGATGTTGTGGTCCCCGACGGGCAACTATGCTGCGGCGCCCTTGCGGCGCATGCGGGTGTTCGCGATATAGCTCGCGAATTGGCGCGCAAAAATCTCCGCGCGTTCCTGTTGGATGATGTAGACGCCATTGTGACGAATGCGGCGGGCTGCGGTTCCACGCTGAAGGAATACGATCATCTGTTTACCCCAGAGGAAGCAGAGTATGGGCAAGCTGCAGCATTTGCAAAGAAAACGCGCGATGTCACTGAATTTCTTGCCGCTCTGGGGTTGGCCGCGCCGCTGAAGGCGCTGGCGTTGCGGGTCACGTATCAGGACTCCTGCCATTTGCTGCACGGACAAAAAGTGCGCGAAGCTCCACGAAAATTGCTGCGCTCCATTCCCGGGCTTGATCTGGTGGAATTGCCGTACTCCGATCTTTGCTGCGGGTCGGCGGGCGTTTACAACGTTACACAAACGGAAGCCTCTCTCGAGTTGCTTGCGGAAAAAATGCGTTATGCTTCAGCTACCAACGCGCAGGTGATTGCCACTTCAAATCCGGGCTGCCTGCTGCAGATGCGTGCTGGAGCGGAAATGCATCACACGAATCAGCAGGTTTTGCACGTGATCGAGTTGCTGGACCAAGCCATTACGCTCTGAATCGCGGCTGAACATCAATGAAGACTGCTTCATCTTGATAGGTACGGCGCAACGATCACGTCGCACTTTGCATGGCCATGATCGAATGATCGTTGCGCTGTAAGTGGCCGGCAACATCCCCCTGTGTTAGGCGGGCCCCTTTGCCTGACTTGCGGCCTTCCTAGTGTGCTGCTGCGGCAGCACTCATACCGTCATTGAAGGTTTTGAAAAACGCATCGTATTGCCCGCTGGCCTCGGCAAACCGCAGTGGCTTGACGCGCTCCACGCAAATTTCCGTAACATTCGGCGAGTTCTCGAGGATGCTCATGGTTTCGGAAATGAAGTCTTTGAGTGGCATGGCATTCGGATCGCTTGCCATTCTAGGTCCCATCAATTCCGTCTGCACATAGGGCGGGATGAGTTCGAGGACCAGCGCCGGGGTGTCTCGAAGTTGGTAGCGCAACGATTGCGTATAAGAATGGATCGCCGCCTTGGTGGCGCAATAGGTCGGAGTCATCGCCAATGGCACAAATGCCAGGCCAGACGAAACGGTCATGACCACAGGGTTTGGTTGTTTCAGAAGAAACGGCAATAACGCCGCGTTCAGGCGGATTGGGCCCAGCAAATTCGTCGTCACCGTGGCTCCGCATCTTCAATCGCGCCGTTCTTCAAGGGTTCAGGTGCCATAATCCCGGCGTTATGGATGACCATGTTGAGGGCCGGGTAGTCCCTCTTCAGTTTTTCCGCGAAATTCAGGATCGCGGTACGGTTTTCAATGTCCAGGACCGCAGCCTTCATCCCTGGATTCGCAGTGACGGTGGCATCGAGCAGCGTTGTGCGGCGGCCTGCAATGACCACTTGATTGCCCTTCGCATGCAAAGCCTCGGCGAGACCACGGCCAATACCAGAGCCTCCACCTGTTATCAGGATTGTGTTGCCAGTTATCTTCATGATGTTTCTCCTTCATCCGCATATTAAGACTTTTCAGCAGCGCATTGCCAGTCTAACCTCGACCGTCGAGTTACCTCGCGTGGGCGCTCTGTAGGAAACCCAAACCTGCGCGAAGCCGTCTAACACCCTGCCATCACTCAACTTATCTTTCCATAAGAAACGCTGCGAATCCCGGCCGGAAAAGCCGGGGAACTTTTTATTGTTTGTCTGGGAAATGCTAGATGAAACCGCATAATGCCTGATCAGACCCGATGAAAATTCGACAGAACGATCAGGACGAAGAGCTGCTCAAGCGCTCCGCCAAGGGCGACGAAGAAGCATTTACGGTTTTGTATCGCAGGCATGCGGACGTGCTATACCGCTTTGCGTTTCGCATGACCGGCAGCTCCTGGGGAGCGGAGGAAATTGTTCAGGACGTGTTTATGACGCTGGTTCGCGAGCCTGGCAAATACGACACTGAACGAGGCACGCTGCCCGCGTTTCTTTTTGGAATCACGCGCAACAAGATCATGAAATACAACGAGCGCTTGCCACGGGAGATTTCTCTGGTGGAACGCCAGGAGGACGGCAGCGGTGGCGGGTTGACGCTGCGGGATTCATTCACGCCGGCGATGTGGGCGGAACAACGCGAGCGGCTGGAAAAGGTCAGAGCCGCGGTGATGGAACTCCCCATCGAATTTCGCGAGACGGTGGTTTTGTGCGAGTTGGAAGAAATGACTTATGACCAGGCGGCGCGGATGCTCGATTGCCCCATCGGCACGATTCGTTCCAGGTTGCATCGCGGGCGCGCGCTGTTGCTCGCCAAGCTGGAAATGCTTCGTGATGCTCCGCGCCGCTGGAGCTCGGTAGCGCGATGAGGAATGGAAGAGTTGATATGAACTGCGAAGAATTTGAAATTCTAGGTTTGGATTCGCAACGCGACGCCTCCATCAGTGACGACGGCCGCGAACGCGCTGTGCAACACGCTCGAGTTTGCGGCCGGTGCGCTGCGCTGGGAGCCTCATGGGCCGCGGCCCAAGCGGAGTTGGCTGCGTTGGCGGAGAGCAGCCGGATATTGCGTGTGCCGGCTCGCGTGGAGACACGCGTATTGCAACAGTTTCGGCTCAAACACCAGCCCAGGCAAGAGCGCAGATTTCTGCAACTTGCGACGTGGGGCTTGGCGGCAGCCGCGGTAATCGTGTGCACGTTCGGCGTATGGGATTGGCATAAATGGCGCCAAGGTTCGCCCGGCGGAAACATCGCTGGTTCACCGACTGCGGCTCGCAATGAAGTTCCGAATCCTGCGACGGGTTCGTCGGAGACTAATGCCAGCCCAGTCACTGATGATTCCGAGATTCTGATGGCTGGCAATGAAAGCAATGGGGGCAATGATTTTACCCAGTTGCCGGGGAGTTCCCTACAGGAAGTGGAAGATGGCGCCATTGTGCGCGTGGGAATGGAAAGAGCTTCGCTTGCCGCGTTCGGTTTGCCAGTGAATGAAGACGAGGCCAGTGACTGGATTCAAGTTGATTTACTGGTTGGCAGCGACGGCTCGGCGCAAGCGGTGCGCTTGCCTGAATAAGAGATTTCTGCGGTGATGAGTCACCGCATAGGGAGAGAAGAGGAGAGCTGCATGAAGCGAAATGGTTGGATGCACTTAGTTTTGGGTGGCGCTTTAGTTTTAGCTGTAGGAACGGCGGTTGCGCAAGGTCCTGGCGGCGGTCATCATGGGCCGTTTGGCGGTCCGATGGAGTTGATGGGCTTTGAAGGAATGCACGGTGGGAAGCTCGTAACCGGCGCCCCGTTTTCGGCGACCTCGACGTCAACTACAAAACAGACCTTGCAGGACGGAACGACCATCAATCGCACGGTCCAGGGCGCTATTTATCGCGATAGCCAAGGGCGCTCGCGCCGGGAAGTGAGTTTTACGGGTGTAGGCCCGTTGGTGGCTGCTGGCGGCTCACATAAAATGGTGGCTATTTCCGATCCGGTTGCCGGCGTGCACTACATGCTGAATCCCGATAAGAAGGTCGCCCATAAGATGACCTTGCCCACGAAGGGCGGCACTGCTGGAACTGCCAATAAGGCGCAGGCCTTTGAGCAGAAAATGCAGGCTCGACAACAGCAGGAAGAAGCCTCTGGAGCGCTGAAGGTTGAATCTCTCGGAACGCAAATGGTGAATGGCGTGAATGCCGAAGGCACGCGCACGACCCATACGATCGCAGCGGGAGAAATCGGCAATAGCGCCCCTATACAAATCGTATCGGAACGCTGGTATTCGCCTGATCTTCAAACGGTGGTGCAGAGTTCGCGAACGGATCCACGATTCGGCACTACCACTTTCGCGCTGTCAAACATTCAGAAGGCCGAGCCCGCCGCGACACTATTTGCAGTGCCGGCGGACTACGCTGTAAAAGTCGGCGAGCCCGGACATGGACATCACGGTGGAGCAGCTGCGAGAGCCCCCGCGCCGCCGCCGGCGAGTTAACAATTTTATTTAACCTCTTCTCTCCTTGAAGACGGGGGATGCCTTTTTGGCGGCGCAATTTGCTGGCAGAAAGGCTTCCCCGTTTCTAGTGGGGAAAATTCAGTTTGCAGCGGCTAAATTTAGCGCGAGTGTCGTTCAGCGCGCGCGTGGTTTGAACATACCAGCGGCAATGCGTGTCACCATTCTGCGCGGCACCAGGCGTTCGCCTTGCGCGCCAAGATAATTTCCCAGGCCAGAGATCACGTAACTTTTCCCGGCCGCCAAGACCTTCAGCCCGGTGCGCGCCACTTTCTCCGCCGTTTCGGCTTTACGCATGAATTTTTCCTGGCCCGCCACCACATGAAATTCCGACTTAGTCGATCCGGGGCAAAGCGCGCAAACGCGAATGCCGTGAGGCTTCATTTCTTCCGCCAGCCCTTCTGCAAAGAGTAAGTCGAACGCTTTAGTTGCCGCGTACGTTGAAATGTATGGAACGGCCTGAAAGGCTGCGGTAGAAGCCAGAATCAGAATGTCGCCGCTGCGCTGCGCGACCATCTCTGGCAGATAGAGCCGCGTCAAATGCACCACCGCCGCGCAATTGACCTGCACCATGTCCAGCAAGCGGCTCACTTCAAGGGAAGGCAACTCGCCGTACGCGCCGAAACCAGCGTTGTTCACCAGGAGTTCAATCGAAATTCCTTGCGCGCGCGTGAAGGCATAAATTTTTTCCGGCGCGGTTACATTCGTCAGATCCGCTGTAAATATGGCAGTTTTAATTTTATGTTTTGCGCTGAGCTCTCTCGCCAATTGTTCAAGCCGTTCTTGTCGCCGCGCGGTCAGAACCAGATTCGCGCCACCTGCGGCCAATTCCTTTGCCAGCGCCACGCCGATCCCCGCACTGGCTCCGGTAATCAACGCCCATTTTCCACGCCACTCTGCAATCATGTCGTTCGCCTGATTCTCCCTTGCTTCGGCTAAACATCGCAGCCAGTTTACTTGGATCCAGCAGGGAATGCGGGAGATACGGCCAGAAGAACTGGCGATCCCGTTATTTTTCAAACCACTTAAAATCATTAAGAAACATTCGAAACCTCAGGGTTCAAACACCATCGAAATTCCAAACCTCCGGCAAATCTTTATTTTCCAGCGGGATACAGGGCGGCAAATGTATACAAGGCGTTAATAGTGCGGGCGTGTTCGGGAGGCAAATCAGTACTAAGGTCCCATTCTTCAACACTACCCTGCCACCTAAAAAGGTACTGATAGTAATGAACCTCTATCGACTTGGCTAACACCCAGGTTATGCAAGGACGATTACGCGCAGTTACCAGGTGGCCGAAAGCGGCCACGGAGAAGAAATGCCGCTAGACCAGCTAGATCAGCAAATGGTCGACAGCCTTCCGCAGCTGGCGGATGTGTATGACCGGTATGGCGTGCAAGTGAACGCGCTATCGGTCACTGAAATATTCGCTCTTTATGAGCGCACCGGTTTTCTGTATCCGGATAAAGCTGCACGACTCTTCCCTCATGTTGCGCAAGTGCGTGAGAACTGGCGGCGGATGTTAAGGGTCGGCGATTCACTTTTGTATGTGCTGACGGCTGGCGATCACAAACGAGGATTGGCATCTTTAGCGGTCTGGAGAGCCTCGCAGAACGGCTGGATGTCTCAGCACCTGGTCTCCGACAACAACCCTTACGCATCACGAGCGGTATTGCTTGCGGCCGCAGCGGCCAGAATTCGCAAAGATTGCGACGTTTCGGCGCAGAACTGGTTCCGTCCTGAGAATCGCTTCCCAGCGCGAGTATTCGGATCGATGGTAAAGACGATCGGAGAATCGCTCTCGTCGGTCCAGCGGCATGCCTACTTCGGGCTACCGCGCACGTTGGTGCTGCCGACGACGAAACGAATTCGCGTAGTGCCCTACGACCCATCGCATAAAAGTGCGCTGCTTGAAATTGCTTCCCGGGCGCGGGGCAGAATTTACGTCATCGCTGAGGAATTACAGCAAGACACAGAGTTCGAAGCCGTAGCGGAACTGTATCGCAGCGTTGGATTGCGGCGTTCGCGGCACGTTTGGCTGGCCTATCGTGCCCACAAAGAAGAACCCATCGGCGCGGCCATCGCATATCGCGGGCCGCTGGGCATTAATTTCAGCTACCTCGAAAATCGTTGCGACCTGCTGCTACTGCCCACACTTCCAGAGTCGGAAGTTGCCGATGTCTCATCCGCGCTTCTGACCGCTGCCTCCGCCGCCTACAACGACTTCGAACTGAATGAAATTCCTGTGATCGCCGACGAAATGGCTACGCACGCTCTCGTAAAACTGGGCGGCGAATTTGTTCGCCACTACTGCCAGGGAATTTGGCTCAAGGATGGGCACCCGGGTTTCTACAAACACGTTGACGGTTTTTATTCACGAATATTAGCGCGTCTCGAGAGACAGCAGGAGCCGCAGGAAACTCTGATTGGGCAGGAACGGTGATGAGTAAAGGCGCATCCGCAGTCGACTACATCATGGAAGATCCCCGCGAGGCCATGCGCCTTGAGGCAAAAGTGGACGCCCATGCGTGGGTGCAAAAATACCTGGCGCATCGCGTTGGCGCCGGTGCGGAAGTTCTTTCCGTGGGTTGCGGGCCGGGAGTCATCTTGCGCGAAGTGGTCGCGCTGGATAAGTGCATACAAGCGACTGGCGTGGACATCAGCGAGGACCGTATACGGGAAGCAAAACAGCGGCATCGCGGGGTCGATTCAATGAATTTTGTGCGCGGGGACTCGCACGCTATGGAATTCCCCTCGAATCGCTTCGACCTGGTGTATTCGCGGATGTTGCTCGAATACCTGAGGAACAAAGAGCAGGCCGTACGGGAGATGGTTAGGGTTTGCCGGCCGGGCGGTACCGTTCTTTTACAGGACCTCGACGGTCAGCTTTTGTGGCACTACCCCGAAGATGCGGAGATGCAACGGACCAGCGAGAAAGTTGTGGACGCGCTGGCTGCCACCGGATTTGATCCCTTCGTGGGAAGAAAACTTTTTTCGTTCGCGCAAAGAGCGGGGCTAGAACACATCGATGTGCAGGTTGAAAGTTACCACCTGATAGCAGGAGTAGTTGGTCCAGAAATCTTGAAGCAGTGGGAACTTAAGTTGCAGATTGCGGCGCCGCAACTGAAGAAAGTGTTGGGCAGTGAGACGGCAGCGACAGAACACGCAAAAAGATTTCTCGAATATTTACGCCGGCCGGACACGCTGACGTACTCGACAGTATTCACGGTAAGTGGCAAAAAGCCGCTGCTGTAAAGCTGTGTTCAGAAGCATTCGGGTAAGCAGCGGCCGAAGGGTTGAAATGCAGTGTACGAGATTAAGGGCCAAGAAAAAGCAAATGAATATCGAGTTTGGGGATCCAACACGAACGCTGTTCGAGACTTCAGAGAAGGGGATATAACCATGTTTTCGAAACGCCCACCCAGTTTAGCCGCCGCACGGATCGTGGGGCGAACCGTGCTTGCGAGTTTCATGACCGTCTTTCTGGCAGCGAACGGCGCTGCTCAGAGCCAGCGGAGCGTGCCAGATGTTACCGCTCTCAGCATGGAAGACCTCATGAACATTCAGGTGACCTCCGTCTCCAAACGGACTCAGAAGGTCGCTGACGCCGCCGCCGCAATTTTTGTCATCACCCAGGAGGATTTGCGACGCTCGGGTGCCACCAGCATTCCCGAGGCGCTGCGACTGGTCCCTGGCCTGGAAGTGGCGCGCATTGACGAAAATAAATGGGCCATCGGTTCGCGCGGCTTCAACGGACGCTTTGACAACAAACTGTTGGTGCTCATCGACGGCCGAAGCGTATACACGCCGCTTTTCTCGGGAGTTTACTGGAACGTTCAAGACGTGATGCTCGAGGATATCGACCGCATTGAAGTCATCCGTGGACCCGGAGCAACTTTGTGGGGGGCGAATGCCGTCAACGGCGTAATTAACATCATCACCAAGAAAGCCAAAGCTACGCAAGGTGGTGTCGTGACTGCGGGTGGCGGCAACGAAGAACGCGGCTCAGTGGCTGGTCGTTATGGCGACAAAATCGGCGGGGACACTTCCTACCGAATTTATGGAAAATACTTCGATTGGGGTCCCTCTCAATATGCCACCGGTGGTACTGCGAATGACGGGTGGGAGGCCCAGCGTGGCGGGTTTCGCGCGGATTACACGCCGGCGGGCTCGAACTCTTTCACCTTACAAGGTGATATCTACCACAGCGGATATAACGAAACTTTAACGGTTCCTTCTTTCGTCGCGCCCTATTCCAGCACTTTTCCGAATACCGGAGCGTACAGCGGCGGAAACATTTTAGGCCGCTGGAATCACGCTACAGAAGGTTCTTCGATGTCCTTGCAGATGTATTACGACAACACCACTTTGGCAGATAATTCGTTATTCGTAGATCATCAAAATCTTTTCGACGTGGATTTTCAGGATGGCTTCCACCTGGGTGATTCACAACAAATGGTTTGGGGCCTGGGGTACCGGTCCATTATTGATCGCAACGACCCCAGTTTTTCCGTTTCGCTGCAGCCCAACCAGCGAACTTTGAATCAATTCAGCGCTTTCCTGCAGGACGAGATAAGTCTCGTTCACTCTCTGCGTTTAACAGTTGGTTCGAAATTTGAACATAACGCCTTCACAGGTTTCGAATTCGAGCCCAACGTCAGACTCCTTTGGACCATGACGCCAAACCAATCGATCTGGACTGCCGTTTCTCGCGCAGTTCGCACTCCGGCGCTAACCGAAGAGGGATTGCGACTCACGTCGGCGGTAGTACCGCCTGGAATATCGCAAAATCCCACACCGTTCCCTGCACTGGTAACAGTTTATGGGAGTAACAACTTCCAATCGGAAGATCTGCTCGCCTATGAATTGGGTTACCGCGTTCAGGTAACAAACACGCTCTCGACGGACATCGCCACTTTTTACAACCGCTATTCGAATCTGCGGACAGCAGAACCCGGCGCACCGTTTCTCGAAGGCAGCCCGGTCCCGATGGATCTGGTTGTTCCCTTCGTGGCCGGCAACAAAATGGGCGGTGGGACGTACGGCGCCGAATTCATTGCCGATTGGAAAGTCACGCCGAAGTGGAGACTGGTGGGTTCTTACAGCTACCTGCAAATGGACATAACGAAGAACACCAGCAGCCTGGATCCGACGGCCGACCTTCCCAACGGATCAAACCCCCGTCATCAATGGTACGTGCGATCTTCGCTGGATTTGCCACGGCATTTTGACTTGGACAACACTCTGAGATTTGTCGATCATCTGCCGGCCCTGAACATACCGGCGTACTACTCGCTGGATGCGCACGTTGGATGGCGGCCAGTGCCGCGAGTGCAGTTCTCCATCACCGGCCAGGACTTGCTGAATCATCAGCACCTGGAATTTATTCCTGATTTCATCAACACCGCTCCGACGATCGTAAAGCGGGCCGTCTACGGCAGCGTAACCGTAAATTTTAAGTAATTGGAAAGTGAACTGTGAAGCATTTTGAACATTCGAGGCCCGCGCGCGTCATGTTGAGACGACTGGCAATCCTGATCGCCGTCTTCAGCATGACGTTGAATTGGACGGCATCGGCTGGCGCACAAGCCGGCGATGCTCCCGATTCGTCGGAATACCTCATCAAGGCGGGGTTCATTTACAACTTCGCGAAATTCGTGGAGTGGCCATCCACAGCATTCGCGGAGCCGGACTCTCCCATTGTCATCGGAGTGCTGGGAACGGATCCATTCGGAGACATCATCAATCACGTTGTAGAAGGCAAGAAAATCGGGACGCGAGGTTTTGTGATCCGTCGCTTTAAGTGGAGCAAAGAGCTAAAGGATTCCAAAGATTTTAAGGAGTGCAGGATTCTGTTCGTGAGTTCCTCTGAGAAGCTGCACTTCGAGGAAATAGTTGACGCCGTCAAAGGGCTTCCTATCCTGACCGTGGGCGAAACACCGGGCTTTGCCGAACGCGGAGGTATGATCCGCTTGATGTTGGAAGACAACCGCGTGCGATTTGAAGTGAATGTCGATGCGGCTCACGACGGTAATCTGAATATAAGCTCCAGGCTATTGACGCTGGCAAGAATCATCTCGCCAACCGGTGCTTTGGCAAGGAAGCCCGGATGAATTTTCACAATCTTTCCATCAAGCGAAAATTGACGCTCATCACGATGCTCACCAGCAGCGCCGCGCTGGTTCTTTCCGCATTGAGTTTCCTCATTTACGACTTGGTGGCTTTTCGGCACTTGCTCATTCAGGACCTTCGCACACAAGCGGAAATTATTGGTTATAACAGCGCCGGCGCCATGGAATTCAAAGACGTGCCCGCCGCAACCGCAACGCTGACCGCGCTCACCGCGAAAGAAGACATCGTGGCCGCGGTGCTGTACAGCGTGGATGGCAAGGAATTCGCGCATTATTCGCGCGCCAACGACATTTTCCCAAAGGTTCTTCCTCCGCTGTCGCAAGACCAGGGTTATCGCTTTTACGGCGGGTATCTGCAAGTGTTCCACGACGTCACTCTGAATGGGGAACACCTCGGAACACTTTTCTTGCAATCAGACATGCGGCAATGGAGTGTGCGGGCCAAACGGTACGGCGGAATTCTTTGTATTTTTGTGCTGATCTCCGGGAGCTTCGCGCTGTTCGTTTCCTCGAAATTGCAGAGACTGATTTCCCGGCCAATTCTGCACCTGGAAGATTCGATGAGAGAGGTCTCGGCTAATAAGAACTATTCAGTACGCGCCACCAAGTCTTACGGCGACGAAATTGGCAGGCTGATCGATGGATTCAACACCATGCTGTCTGAAATTCAGCATAGAGATGGGGCGCTGCGCTCGGCGAACGATGAATTGAAAACCAGGACGTTGGAACTGGAGAAAGAAATTCTGCACCGCAGACAAACCCAGGAAGAGTTGTTGACCGCTAAACACACCGCCGAGGAAGCCAGCCGCGCGAAGAGCACGTTCCTCGCAAATATGAGCCACGAATTGCGCACACCGCTGAATGCCATCATCGGGTATAGCGAAATGCTGGACGAAGAGGCGCGGGAATCAGGACGCTCGGAGAACGTTGAAGATCTGCGAAAGATTCAATCCGCCGGCAAACACTTGCTCTCACTCATCAATGACGTTCTGGATCTTTCGAAAATTGAGGCCGGGAAGATGGGGCTGCATCTCGAGGATTTCGAGGTACTGCCGCTCATTGACGAAATCGCGACGACCTTGCAGCCAGCCGCTGCAAAGAACAGCAATGAGATTAAGCTCCGCGTATCGGAAAACGTCGGGACCATGCGCGCGGACATCACCAAAGTCCGACAAATTTTGTTTAATTTATTGAGCAACGCATGCAAATTCACCGATCACGGCACCATCGCGCTGGATGTCGATCAGAACGACCGCAACGGCAACATCCAGTTCCGCGTCAGCGATACGGGAATCGGAATCTCGGAGAAGCAGCAACAGAATTTGTTCTTTGAATTTTCACAAGCGGACGCCTCTATCGCCAGAAAATATGGTGGCACAGGGCTTGGACTGGCGATTACCCATCGCTTCGTACAGCTCATGAGAGGACAAATCTCCGTGGAAAGCGAGCCCGGGAAAGGCTCCATTTTCACCGTGCAATTGCCGACCCAGGTGGTCCTGGATAGCACGAAACTGGCGCGTCCGGCATTGGCGAATGACGGGGAAACTTCGCCGGCAGGTTCCAGAATTTATCAAGACACGGTTCTGGTTATAGACGATGACGCTTCCGTACGGGATTTGATGTCCCGGTTTCTAAGCAAATCAGGATTTCGCGTGTTGGTGGCCTCCAGCGGCGAAGAGGGGTTGCGTCTTGCGAAGCAAGAGAAGCCCCTGGTGATCACTCTGGATGTGGTCATGCCGGAATTCGACGGCTGGTCGGTGCTGAAGAAACTCAAGAGCGATCCGGCGCTGGCGGAAATTCCCGTCATTATTGTGACCATCGTCGACAACGAACCCATGGGGCTTGATCTGGGAGCCGCCAGTTATCTTGTTAAACCCGTGGACCGAGATCGTCTTGCAGTGCTGGTTGAAAAGTACCGCATGGCTCGCTCGGCGAGTGACGACCATCCACATACAACGCCATCTTTAGCAGGCGCCAGGAAACCCAAGCGCCAAACAGAATTGAAATCGATAGGAGATGTACATCATGCCGACGATCTTGTTGGTCGAAGACAATGAAATGAATCGCGACATGCTGTCCAGGCGTTTACAACGCAAGGGCTACACGGTGATCGCGGCACACGACGGGGAGCAAGGCCACTTGCTGGCCTGTTCCAAATCACCCGACCTGATATTGATGGACATTAGTCTGCCGATGATGAACGGCTGGGAAGTTACCCGGTTGCTGAAAAGCAACGAGTCCACACGACACATTCCCATCATTGCGCTGACCGCGCATGCCATGGTGACAGATCGTGAGAAGGCCTTTGAAGCCGGCTGCGATGATTACGACACCAAGCCCATTGAGTTCAACCGCTTGAGTGAAAAGATCGAAAATTTCCTTATGGCGAAGAAATTGTCATGAAACCACACACGAACCGACTGCTGATTGTGGACGACAACGAGATGAACCGCGACATGCTCGCGCGCAGATTGGCGCGTAAGGGCTACGACGTCCTGGTGGCCAACGGCGCACAGGAATTAGTGGAGAACGTTAAACAGGACGGCGTGGATTTAGTGTTGCTGGATATTGAGATGCCGGAAATCACCGGTCTCGACGCGCTCCGCATATTGCGAAAAGTGTACTCCGCAGCGGAACTCCCGGTAATTATGGTTACCGCGAAGAACCAGAGTGAAGACATCATCACAGCTCTGGATCTGGGCGCCAACGATTACCTCACCAAGCCGATAGACTTTCCGGTGGCCGTTGCGCGCATCAGCACGCAGCTAGCGCACAAGCGCGCCCAGGAAGCGCTGAAGGAAAGTGAAGAGCGCTACGCGCTGGCAGCCCTCGGGTCAAATGATGGTTTGTGGGACTGGAATATTCCGGACAATGAGGTGCACTATTCGGGTCGCTGGAAATCGATGCTGGGTTTTCAGGAAAACGAAATCAGCAGCAAACCGGAAGAGTGGTTCGACCGTATCCACGATGCGGATCGGGCCAGGGTGAAAAACGAAATCACGGCGCATCAAAATGGCTCGACACCGCACTTTGAGAGCGAGCACCGCATGCTGCATCACGACGGAACCTTTCGCTGGATGCTCAGCCGCGGCCTCGCGATTCGTGATCAGTCCGGAAGACCGTTGCGCATGGCTGGTTCGCAAACGGACATTACCCAAGCGAAGGTTTCCGACCCCCTAACCGGGTTGCCAAACCGTCTCTTGTTTATTGATCGTCTGAACCGCCTTATCAAATATTCGAAGCGGCGCAAAAACCATTCTTTCGCCGTGGTGTTCATGGACCTTGACGGTTTCAAGATGATCAATGACAGCATGGGCCACCTCGTCGGCGATCAGTTGCTGGTAGGCGTGGCAGAGCGACTGGAGAGGTGTTTGCGTGCCACGGATACGCTGGCCCGCTTGAGGGACACCTACACGGTGGCGCGTCTCGGCGGAGACGAATTCACCGTGCTGCTTGACGATCTCAAAGATCCCAACGACGCGAAGATCGCAGCGGACCGCCTGATGAAGGCACTCAAGCCTCCCTTCCTTCTCGCAGGTAAAGAGGTTTATACCTCGGTGAGCATCGGAATTGCGCAAAGCAATCCGGTGTACGAGGGACCAGACGAGATGTTGCGCGACGCGGACACCGCCATGTATCACGCCAAGTCTCTTGGAAAAGGGCGGTATGAGGTGTTCGACGCGAAAATGCGTGCCAGTGTCATGGCGCGCTTGCAGCTCGAGACCGACCTGCGTCACGCCTTGGAACGGGGCGAATTCCGCAATTTCTACCAGCCTATTGTAAATCTCGCTTCGGGAGAAATTGCCGGATTCGAAGCTTTGCTGCGCTGGCAGCATCCCACGCGCGGTCTACTCGGACCGATTGAATTCATCGGCGTGGTAGAGGAGACGGGACTGATTCGGGAATTGGGTTGGTGGAATTTGAGTGAAGCGTGCCGGCAAATTGGCGAATGGCGCGCTGCTGCCCCTGCCAATCGCAATCTGATCATTAGCGTGAATCTCTCAGCGAAACAATTTTTGCAGCCCAACCTTGTCGCGGACATCGCAAACTTATTGCGTGAAATAAGTCTTCCGCCGGAAGCTTTAAAGTTGGAGATCACCGAAAGCACGGTGATGAAGGATCCCTCGGGTGCGGTCGAGATGTTGCAGCAAATCAAATCGCTAGGTGTGCGTCTCGCGATAGACGATTTCGGAACGGGGTATTCTTCGCTCAGTTATCTGCATCGTTTTCCTCTCGACACGCTGAAAATCGACCGCTCCTTCATCAGCAGCATGGATGACGATGGAGACGGCATGGAAATAGCGCGGACCATTTTGCCGATGGCTAAAAATCTCCGGCTGGATGTGGTGGCCGAAGGAGTTGAAACGTTAGAACAGTTTGAGCTCTTGAAAAAGTTTAACTGCGCGTTCGGGCAGGGGTATTACTTTTCGAGGCCGTTGTCAGCCGATGGCATCACCACGCTATTGAAGGGTGATCTGGCGTGGCAGGGCTTCGTGCAAACGAAATAATTTGCAGCACTTGGTAACCTTCATTCAGGTTTCACGCCCGCAGTGGTGTGCCCCATTCGACGAAGTAGGTCCTGGTAGCGCGGATCAGAGTGTAGGGGCACAAATGCCTGCTCGATGACCAATGAAAGAGTCAAGCCTTGCGAATGCTCCTGGTAAGCTTTGTCGAGCCAGTGAAACGTGTTGTCCTTATCTCCTAGGCGCGCATAAATGGGCGCGAACGCGTAACTGTCACCCGGATTTTTTTCCCAATCCGATTTTAGAGACTGCAACTGACTGAGCCAGTAACCTCTTGCTCCAGACTTTGCGTACACCGCGCGAAGCTTGTTGCCTTTCGCAGACGCAACTTCGGGTTTCTCTCCGAAGGCCACTGACAACTTACCGGCTGCATCGATGGCGCTAGGAAAATCTCCCTTGTCTTCATAAGCAGTTTGTAGGTACACCCACGGTAGTCCCGCGCCCGGAGCGAGTTCCAATACTTTTCGCAGATTCGCGATCGCTTCATCGTACCTGCCGCTGGCAATGAACGGAGTGGCAGCGAGTGAACCTATGATCGGAGACAACGGATCGAGAGTCTGCGCAGTCTTGAACTCTGCGATCGACTCGTCGATGCGTCCATCCTGAACAAGAAAGTTCGCATACCAGAGATGAATGTTCGCATTACCTGGTGCGGAACCAAGGGCGCGTTTGAATTCTTGCTCGGCATCCTTGAAATTCCAGTCGTAGTCGTACTTAACCCACGCCAAGGCGTTGTGGGCCTCGGCGAGCGAGTCATCGATCTCTAGCGCTTTTAGTGCGGCGGACTTGGCCTTCAACAGAGCGTCCCTGGGGGGAAGAGCGAAGCTGGCCGCCGCCCAACAATAGGTCTCGGCCATTTCTGCGTGAGCCAAGGCATAGGTCGGATCTATGTCGATGGCTTGACCAAAGTAGTGAAAAGCCTTCTCAAATCCATCCGGGGACAGCATGCTGGCGAAATAGCGGCCCTTCAAAAATGCTTCGTGAGCTTCGGGAGTGACAGGATGCGCATTCGAAAGTTGCGTCTGTTGCTGCGGAGTGAGTTGCACACGAATTTGCTGGGCGATGGAACGTGCGACGTCGTTTTGTAAGGAGAGAACGTCTCGCAGGTCGCGCTCATAGCTATCAGCCCACAGATGCTTTTCGGTAGGAGCGTGAATCAATTGGGCTGTGATGCGAACCTTATCGCCCGATCGCAAGACGGTACCTTCGACGACTGCATCCACGCCTAGTTCTTTGGCGATTTGGGCAATGGGTTTCTGCGTCGCTTTGTACTGCATTACCGAAGTGCGCGCTATCACGCGCAGGGCACCGATTTTAGCCAAGTCAGTAATCAATTCATCGGTCATGCCGTCAGCAAAATATTCCTGCTCGGGATCATGGGAGAGATTGGTCAGAGGCAATACCGCGACCGATCCGACGCGAGGAAGTGTCGAGGAACCAAACAATCGATCGCGCATACGGCCGAAATTCAAGGCGACTGCTAACGCTAGCAATGAGACAAGAATCACTGCCGCCAGAAACCCGTGCCGGCGCAACGACAGACCAGACTCGGCAGCCTTTTGCGGAGCGACGATCGCCTCCGACGATTGGGGCTTCCGTGCGGAGCCGGTATCCCGGATAAGCCGTTTCAGGTCGGCGCGCACTTCGGCGGCGGACTGGCAACGTACCTCCCGATCTTTCTCCAAAGTTTTCATGATGATGCGTTCTAATTCAGGAGGTGTTTCAGGATTTAATCTGGAGGGCGGTGCTGGCATATGGTGCAAAAGTGAATCGAACAGCAGCGCTGAGGTACGACCGGCGAAAGGCGGCCGGCCGGTGGCCATCTCATATAGCACTGATCCCAGTGAAAAAATGTCTGTGCGACTGTCTAGTTCCTCGCCGCGCGCTTGCTCTGGGGACATGTAAGCAATGGTGCCAAGAACTTCTCCCGGACTGGTGAGATGTTGTTCATCGAGGGTTAGGGTTATTTCGTCATTCGGGGTGTTCGCCTGGCGGAACTTAGGTTGCGTTCTTCTCGCGAGACCGAAGTCGAGAATCTTAGCCCGGCCGTGAGAAGTAACGAAAATATTGGACGGTTTGAGATCCCGGTGAATAACGCCTTGGATGTGGGCGGCTTCCAGACCGTCGGCGACCTGCATACCCAATTCAAGCAGCAAACCAAGTGGTAGTGGTTTGCCCGAGATGCGCTCCCTCAGGGTTTGACCCGCCAGCACCTCCATGGCAATGAAATACTCGCCTTCATTCTCACCGATGTCGTAAATCGTGCAGATGTTGGGGTGATTCAGTGCAGACGCGGCTTGAGCTTCTCGCCGCAAACGCTCCAGTGCCGAGGGATCGCGCGAATCTTCCGGCAAAAACTTTAAAGCAACGTTGCGTTTCAAACGTGGATCTTCTGCGCGGTAAACGACGCCCATGCCACCGCCGCCAAGTTTGGCCAAGATGCGATAGTGAGAAATGGTGCGGCCTACGAGGTGTGGAGAATCGTCGGCGGCAAGGCCCGGATGCTGCGGCTGGTTGGCCAAATCCCGGGCCATAACTTCCATAGCGGGACTTTCCATAAACATCTCGGCGCGCCCCTGGCTATCCAGAAGAGATTGCACTTCGCGGCGCAGTGCTTCATCGCCTGCACAGGAGTCGTCAAGAAAAGCGGAGCGTTTACTTTCCTCGAGCGCCAAAACCGACTGATACAACTCTTCGACTTGCCGCCAGCGTTCAGGCTTCATGACCCTTTTCCTTGCTCAGTTCGCGCAGCAGCCAAACCTTGGCGAGCTTCCAATCGCGATGCACCGTTTCCACCGAGACGTCCAAAACTTTGGCAGTTTCTTCGACGCTGAATCCTCCAAAAAAACGCAGCTCTACCACTTGGGTTTTTCGCTGGTCCATGGAAGCAAGGACATTCAAGGCCTCGTCCAGGTCCACAATGTCTGGATCATCTTCGCGCCCGGGAAACAGAGTTTCTTCAAATGGCAGGTGGACGGCGTCACCTCCTCTCTTTAGATAGCGACGGGAACGAGCGAAATCTGTCAATACGCGCCGCATCATTCGAGCGCAGATGGCATAAAAGTGGGCCCGGCCCTGCCAGTCCACCTTCCGGACATTCACCAGGCGCAGGTACACCTCGTTCACAAGTGCCGTGGTTTGAAGGGTGTGGCCGGTATTTTCGCGAGCCATGTAACGGTGCGCGGTACGATGCAGTTCCTGGTATACGAGAGGAGCGAGCTTATCGAGGGCCTGCTGGTCACCTGCGCTCCAGGCTTGCAGCAATGATGTCACTTCGTGGTCTGGGGATTCAGACATTTAGGGTTCGGCGTTCATGCGGCTGGGATGGAATTGGCGGGAGGATAGCACACGGGCAGGTCATCTGGCAGCACGTAAATGAGGGACAAAGACGTAACGTGCGCTTCGGCACGATCGCGACGCAGCGGCGTCGATGTCAGATCAAAATCTTGCGAAAGCGCGGGCGAAGGGGCCCAAGCATATCTGGTCTAGTCTGAGTTTATCGATGTGGGGTCACGGTGAGAGTGGAGGTTTTTGTTATCTGGCCCAGAGTCGCGGTAATGGCTGCGGAGGTCGTGGTTGATACGGGCACAGTTTGAATGCTGAAGGTTGCGTTGGTCGCTCCGGCGGGAATTGTGACAGTCGAAGGCGCTGTAGCAACTGCAGGATTGCTGCTGGCGAGCGACACGGAGATACCGCCGCTGGGAGCCACGCCATTGAGTTTTACTGTGCCGGTGGAACTGTTGCCGCCAACGATTGTGGCAGGCACGACGGACAGCGAGTATAACGACGGAATTGTCACGGTAAGCGTCGCCGATTTTATGGAGACGCCGGTACTTGCTGTGATAGTGACTGGGGTTGAAGACGAAACCGGGACGGTCGTTACACTGAACGTTCCTCTAGTTGCACCGGCAGGAACAGTGATGCTCGATTGAACTGCGGCCACCGATGGGTTACTCGAAGTGAGAGACACGTCAATTCCACCAGAATATGCGGGGCCGCTCAGCGTAACCGTTCCTTGAACAGTGTTGCCACCCACTGCGGAATTTGGAGACAGACCCAATGATGCGAGGGCCTGAGTCACCGTCGTTGAAGTGGACGTAAGGGTACCGTCCAAAGAGGCTTGAATTGTTACCGTCGTATTCGAAGTGGTGGGATTTGTTGTGAGCGTAAAGAGTAGTCGGTCGGCCCCCTCCGGTATCGTCACACTTGCCGGGACCGGCAGGACCGTCGGTTTGTTACTGCTCAAAGCTACAATTGCGCCTCCTGCCGGCGCAGTGTTATTTAGAAGGACCGCAGCAGTAATTGGTCCACCGCCGACGACAGATGAGGAAATTAATGAAACTCCCGAAAGCGTAGGAAGGACGCCTAATGTGTTGGACTGAGTGATACCACCAGACGCAGAAATAAACAGAAAAGCATTCGATTTTTGCGGCACAGTCGAAATACTGAAATTTGCCTCTGTCGCCCCTTGCGGAATTGTCACGCTTGCAGGCACGGTGGCAACTAACGTTTTGCTGCTAACTAAATTCACAACGGTGCCCCCGGCAGGGGCGGGTGCAGCAAGACGTAAGGTTCCAGTGGAAGGCGCCGGCCCCACCACAAACTGAGGATTGAGAACCAATGATGTCTGGGGATTCGGGCCGCTAAACGGTGGCAAGCCGCCTGGGAACGGCAGGTACAACGGATCGCCGATATTCAGAATCATCCACTTCAGCCACCTCTCATTTCTAAAAAAAGCGTCTCCTAAGTTGGAGCCTTCTAGAAGATTTAAGAAGACGCCGTCCGGCTGCGCAAGTCCTTGCAAATAAGGCTCGGCCACTGCTCCACTTGTAGCCGTTATGCCATGCTGAATAGCATTCGCCGACCAATCGGATCCTGTGCGCGGATCTGCGGCCGATAGACTATCCAAATGAAATCCAATCGCTCCGGTATTCCACGTAAACGCGTTGTTGTAATGACCCAGGTTGTACCAACCTGAGTATAGGGCCGCGTTCGGACAGTCTGGCGCCGGTGGTGTTCCGAATTCCTGAGGGTTGCTGTCCTCAGTAACGGCGAAGCCGGCTTGCGCGGCAAACAGTGCGGCCATGTGGAGCGCCCACTCTCCCCCGCCTGTGTCGAACTGGCTCGCGATCGGACCGGACTGTCGATCAAGGCATGCTTGGCCTTTTAAGCCATTCTGTTCGGCGGCGATTGCTTGATCGACCAATCCCTGGGCTAAGGCAACAGTCGCGCCATCCAGTCGCCAGACCGAATAAATTTGAAGCGAGCCTGGCTGTGCGCGGTAATCCGCAAGCGAGAGGAATGGCTGGTAGGAGTTCCCCTGTGCCTGATTGACTGCAAAATATGGTTGCGCCTGGTCTGGATACGGGAACGCATCAGTCGTACTGTATTGATTCCAGATATCCGCGATGTACTGATCCATGGCATAGTGCTTGCCGTTCTGCGCGATCACCACGAAAGGCCGAATGTAACTGAACACGATGTATAGAATTTGATTCTGCCCGACCGTGTTTAAACAGTTTTGAATCGGTGTTTGCACCGCCGAGACGAACGTAGACCAGGACAGTGGCCATGCAGTCTCCGGCGGGCTTATAGCGCAAAGATTGTTATTCGGAATCCCGCGGCTGCCCAAATAATGATTCGCCAAAGTGACCGAATCCGGAACGGCAGAGTCGTAGATTACTAGTACCCTCTGCGCGATCGGGTTCTGCGCCCTCGTCGGAGCCGCGCCGACGAAGCACGCCAGCAATACAAGAAGCAGAATTCGTCTCATTGGAATTTAAGGAATAATCGCTTGTCTGGCATAGGTTCTCTGGAACCAAGAACTCTATAAGGCGACGTCCGTACTCTGCACACTATACTCAGTGCCGATTTTGTCAAATATAGATTTGAGCGAGTACGAAGGAATTGATGATGTCCGTAAAGCTGCCCTACGGAAAAAGTGGTGAACCGGGCAGGACTCGAACCTGCAACCCGCTGTTGAATCCAGAAATGCTATGTAGTTGGTTCTTCAAGCATTTCCTTGCGTCATGAAATATGGTTTAGCACGGTATTCGGCAGCGTTTTGTGCCCACACTTGTTCCCAGATTTTTGACGCGAAGTGGCAGCCTGCCTGGCGTGGACCGTCGAATGATTGTTCACTACACCCAGCATTCAGCAATTGCAATAGTTAGAAGGCCTTTTCGCCGCGAATCTGGCCCAAGATGAATCGTCTACCGTAGGAACGCCACGAGACAGGTTGGATGTTTTTTTTACTACGCTCTTATGATGAACTGGTGGTTTCCCGGGAGAGAAGAAACACCGTGGACATTGCAGATGCCTGATTAACCGTTACCGGAGAAGTGGAGTCGGCCCCAAACTCAATTCGGCAGATGTCCGGTAACGCGACAATGGTCCTTACACTTCAGCTCGAAGCCGCCAATCTGGCTGTTAGGTCGGTTCGACTTGCGGTGCGGGCTTAGTACGGCAAAGAAGCCAGCCGGCGAGGGCACCGAAGACCAAGCTGAAACCCAGCGTCTCCCAAAAATGGCTGCGCGCAACACTGGCGGGCATCAACGGATTCGGCAACAGCAAGGCGGTCGTCCAGCAAGCCGAAAAGAGCGCGGCAGCAAAGGCCGACTCACGCCGGGAAGTGTAAAGCATCCGAACGAGCGGGTACAGGCACGCGATGTAAATTAGAGCGCGGAATGCGGCAACGAAGAAAATCCAACGGTGGCTTGTCCAGTTGTGGCTCAATGACGCCCAGAAGGTTGGGAGTTCCGGTCCTGCATAGAAATGCCGAAGTTCGGGGTTTCTCCAAGCGACATAGTAGCCGAAGAACATGTACAGAAAGACGAAGGCCGCGACGAGGATGGCAAGCCGCAGCATGATCGAAGACAGCTTCCGCGGGACAACAGGTGACACAGGTACGTGAAGCGGCGCAGCGCGCCACTTGCCGAGCGCCAGGACAGCCAAAGGCGCGAACAAAGCCGCAGCAATCGCCCCTTGGATAAAAAGGGCCCGAATCATTCCTTGAGGCAATTTGTCCGAGAGGAAGGCAAGGGAATCGAGCTGACTGGCGACGGTCGAGATGCCGTACGTGCTCACGAAGACAGCGCCGACGAGCGTCCAGCCGTGCCAGCGGGACCTGAGGATGAGGTAGGAAAGAGTAACGCCAACACAGAGAGTAAAAATTAGAAAGCTAGGAAGAAGATTTTCAGGCGTCTGGGGGACCTGCTGGGTGGCGGGCGGAGCGGGCTGGGACACGACCGGTCGCTGAGCGATCTTGTCGATTCCGGAGAGCACACCGCCAACAGAAAAGCAGACCGCAAACAGAAGACACACCCCCAAGATTCTCAGCCCGGTGACAAAAATTGTGCGGGTGGCCATGGTGCCTCCTAGAGCGAGTGAGCAAGCGAGCCTGCGTGATTACACGGAGCTCCTCCTATACCAGTACGCGCAGGATTGCGGCATAGTTGCGGGTCTGTAACAGATCGAGCCTTTTGTCTAACTCTAGTGAGTTCGCGTTAACGTCTATTTGCCCGGCCAGCTTTCGCGACAGATTTCACTTGTCCGCCATCCGCGTTAATCGGGAGTCGGCCGCCAGAGCCTTGCAGTCATGCAGTGGGCGAGGCCCGTTGGGACGAGTTGTGTCTTCCGCTATGGCAGTACTTCCGCGCTATGGCTGATCCTTCAATTCGGGAGTCACAATTGCCTGTAAGCCACCGAATGGCTGGCAGGAGGCTTCCAGTTTGGTCGGGGGGAAATCGCGGACTTGGCAAAATGACAACAGACTACTATCAGGCTGAGCAAGGGAAAAGAATATTCGGAACTGCTGTTTTGTTCTTCTCACAGGGTCTTAGCTGGTTCGGCCTCGACTCGCCGGGAGGTATTTTTACTCTCCGGTCGTTGAATATAGACGATGCATTCTTCCGTGCCGAAATTGTGATAGGGGCCATCGTGGCAGCGTACGGAATGCTTGTATGGCAGAGCGCATTTCGTAAACTTTCCCTTGCGAACTACGTAATCGTGGTGTCTTGCGTGGCCGTTCTCCTACCATGCGTGTCTAAACAGTCAGAATGGGTTTATTTTTTAAATCACCAGAGAGGGTTTTTGACTTTGAATGATCTTAAAATCCTCGTCATCGAAATCACGATACCCGTTTGTATCGTGGTTTTCGGTGGTTGGTGGGCCGACAGTACGTACATGCACGAGCGGTTTCGCGGATACATGCGATCCAGGCGATTCGTCAAATAGCTCCAACACCTATTGCCAACTCCTGGCAAGTTGCATACTCGGAAACTTGAAAATTTCCACATTGACGGTAACGGCGTTTATCAAGCATTGAGAGGGAACTCTTGCAGGTGTAGTATTCGGCTGTGAGAGGACAGTTCCCTTGAAACCTCGCATCCTGTTTCCACTTCTCCTGCTTTTGCTCATCCCTACTGCCCGTTCCACCGCTCAAGAAAATTCTGAATCCAACAGTCTTGATTCCAAACAAGCTGAGTTGATGGTATCAGCCCACCTGAAGACCATGGCACCATCCGATTTTCAGGCGCTGGTGGCAAAAGCGCAGGGTGGCGACGCGGAAGCCCAATGTTGGGTGGGTCGCGTATACAGCGAAGGCCGACTGATGCCAAAGGATGCGGAAGAAGCTGCGCGTTGGTTCGTGAAATCCGCCGAACAGGGCTATGCGCCCGCACAACGGCTTCAAGGATTGATGTCCGTGCACGTCAACCCATCTGTGGGCGAACGGTGGATGCTGCGCGCTGCAGAGCAAGGCGATGCCGAGGCTCAGTTTTGGCTCGGTATTGCCTATGAACAGAATTGGTTTGGAACCACTGATGTAAAAGAAGCGGTGAAGTGGTATCGGAAGGCGGCTGAGGGTGGCAACCCCGATGCCCAAGTTGAACTGGGACAAAAATACGAAGACGGCGAAGGCGTTGAACAGAGCTTTAAGTTCGCTGCCGAATGGTATCGAAAAGCGGCAGAGCACGTTCCAAACTTGGGTGGCGCAGGCCAAGGAAGGAATCAATTGGGTCTCCTCTATATGGAGGGGCGCGGAGTTCCGCAGGATTATGTACAGGCGTATTTCTGGTTCAGTTTGAGCGGCTCAGATACTGCTGAAGCCAAAACTCACCTATCCCCTATGCAGATTCGAGAAGCTGACCGGCGGGTCAATGAATGGAAGCAACAACATCGCGTGAGTCCAGAAATAGCGGCCGCATTTCATTTCGAAGATTAACTCCCAACTCCTGTTAAGTCGCGTTCCGGACATTTCAAAACACTTTTCCGATTTCGGCGTTAACCAGGACCGATTGGAAGCAGGGGCCAATTCCCGCAAAACGCGATTGTTTTATGGTGTAGAGTTTGTCGCATGAGCGGCTGGCATGTGGCGATAGCTTTAGCATTGCCAGCACCGGAGATTGCGTGGCCGATCTTTGTTGTGCTGGTGCTCGAATGGGTGGTTTGGCCCTTGGCGATGCCCTTCCTGCCAGATACGCCGCGATGTCCTATTTGCAAGAATTCATTCCGGTGGACAGAGATTGATACTTGCGGCAGCCGATCCCGGCCGCTTTCGTTTCCATGCCCGAAGTGCCGGCAAACCATCGGAGCACCGAGCTGGCGCAAGTCTTTTTTGCGGGCCTTCTATCTCTCATTGATAGGGATCTTCTTGTTCGTGTTGTTTGATCTGCGTGGCGAGCTGTTCCTCGGATACCTCGGGATTCTGGTCGCAGCGGTTGAAGCCATAAGGATTGCAGACTGGTTCATCTGGAAAAGGTTGGAACCGGGCAGCTCGCCGGAGACAGATAGTCCGAGCCTATTTTCATAAATGGGAGCGCCGTGGCGAGCAGGATGGATGGAACTTGTACGGTAAGTGCGTTTCTCAGGACTTGGCATTGGATTTACCTTCGTTGACTTGGCATTGGATTTACCTTCGTTGACTTGTCATCGGATGCAACCTAACATGAGCGCGCATGTTAGGCACCGACTCGCTCATCGGTCAAACCATCTCGCATTACCGAATCATCGAGAAGCTCGGCGGTGGCGGTATGGGCGTGGTGTATAAGGCCGAGGACACCCGACTCCATCGCGCTGTAGGTTTGAAATTCCTGCCTCCCGATATGCTTCACGACACTGCCGCGCTGGAACGCTTCCGACGCGAAGCACAGGCCGCTTCGGCATTAAATCACCCGAACATTTGCACCATTTACGACATCGGTGAGCAGGACGGGCAGCAGTTCATAGCGATGGAGTTCCTCGACGGCGAAACCTTGAAGCATCGCATCTCTGGCGAGCCGCTTACATTCGAGAAGATGCTGGAACTAGCGATTCAAATTGCCGATGCGTTGAGAGCAGCACATGCCCAAGGCATCATCCATCGAGACATCAAGCCAGCAAATCTTTTCGTAACCAAGCTCGGAAACGCCAAGGTCCTTGATTTTGGCCTGGCAAAGTTTTCCCCAGTCGCCGGGGGTGGTGTCTCCACCGTGCCGACGGCGACGGAAGATTTTTTGCTGACAAGCCCCGGCGCGACGATGGGCACCGTCGCTTACATGTCACCGGAACAGGCGCGTGGCGAAGAACTGGATGCGCGTACGGACTTGTTCTCGTTTGGTGCGGTTCTCTACGAGATGGCGACAGGCCGAATGCCGTTCTCAGGAAAGACAACAGCCATCGTTCATGAGGCGATTCTGAACCGAGCGGCCATTCCTGTGGCACGGCTGAACCCGGAGCTCCCGCCGAAGTTAGAAGAAGTAATCAATAAGGCTCTCGAGAAAGACCGCGACTTGCGCTACCAGCACGCGTCGGAAATGGGGTCCGACCTAAAGCGACTGAAGCGGGATACTGATTCTGGTCGAATTTCCTCGTCGGGGACCCGAGCGGTTCGGGAACTCCCCGAAGAGCCTGCACCCCGGCCAGTCGCCGTGGCTCAACCGTCGTCTGGAGTCGCTAGGAATCGATACATTGTTTTGGTCGCTTGCTTAGCACTATCGGCCGTGGCCCTCACGACGTATCGTTTTTGGCCGCGCTCGAACGGTCCTGGTGGCCCCGCCAAAATTACACAAATCAGCCACTGGGAAAAGCCGATGAACGACGCGAAGCTATCTCCCGATGGCCACGCTGTAGCGTTCGTTTCACCAGTAGGGGGCGTCGCACAACTGTTCCTAATTCTCACTTCTGGTGGCGAGCCTCTTCAACTCACGAATGACGAAGGCGAGAAATTTGTGAATGCATTTTCGCCTGACGGGACAGAAATCTATTACCAGAGGGCAGTAGGCCACGAAGAAGTTTGGGCCGTGCCTACACTCGGAGGAAGTCCACGCCGGGTGGTATCTGCCGGCTATGTGGTTCCGTCTCCGGATGGCGTCTCCATCTACTATACAAAGGCTGGCAGCTCCGGAATCTTTCGTGCGGGGAAATCGGGAGTAAACGAAGAACTTGTGTACAACCCCAAAGGCACCGACCTGATGTTTATTCCCCTTGTGCTATATCCTGGCGGCAACGATTTGCTCGCTGGTGCTTTTCGAGGCTACTTCTCATCGAATATTAGATTTTACAGAATAAATGTGGCGAGCGGGGCGGCGGTTGATTTAGGTGAGGTGTCTGGAACCGCTGACATTCCCGACGTCGAGTGGGACGAACCAGAAAAAACCGTACTATTTAGCCGCACTGTAAACGGACTGACGAACATATGGAAATACGACTTGAAAGACCGAAGTCTAACGCAGATTACTCTCGGAACGGGAGAGGACTACTCACCCATGCCGGACCGGGGAGGTAAAGGGATTTACTTTGTGAATGGCAAAGACTCCGGATTCCTGACCGCTTACCATGTTCATTCAAAAGAATCCACGGAGATTTCGTCCGAGAACGCGATAGAGCCCGTGCTTTCGCGGGATGGGAAGCACCTGATGTACGTCACGGTCCACTCAAGCCAGAGGTCCGAACTCTGGGTGTCGGACATCAATGGCGGCAACAAGGTAAAAGTCGCCACCGGAGAAGTACTGAGCGCGGGGAGTTGGTCGTCGGACAATTTTCACTTGTCTTTTTTAGAGGTAGGGACCGCCGCAGGTGCCAAGACCTACATCGTTGGGGCCGATGGTAGCGGTCTTCGTCAGCTCCCCCCGATGGGAGGTCCGCCCGACAATGCGGTATGGAGCCCCGATAAGAAATCCGTTTACGTGACTGTCGATGATACGGCGGTGGCGGGTCCGATACCGAGCATTTGGAAATGGAACGACGACGGCTCGAATCCAGAAAAGTTCATGGACAACTGTTGCCTAATTAGCGACGTTGACCCCTCCGGGCGATACCTTCTTGGGGTCGTACTTTTTGGAGAAAAGACCGGGATCTACGAGGTCGCCACCTCCGATAAGAAATGCATCTCATTGCTTCCCGGTGCTGTAACGTACGGTGCAACCTTTGCCGACGATGGCAAGTCGTTCTTGTATGCAGTCACTTCCCGTGGTAAAGGCGTGATTTACCGTCAGGCTTGGAAAGACGGTAAAACCATCGGGGCGCCGCAGCTCGCGTTAGAGGTCCCCTTTGCTTTTCCTCTGAAAAACAGCGGTAACGCCTACGATTTTTCCAGGGACCTTTCCACTATCGCCTATGTGCGTCCCCGCGGTCACGCCGACCTCTATCTTTTGAGCCAGAAATAATTCTTAGTCGCAACAGAAGTTGTGCCTATGCACCGGGCTAACTCCCGATTTGTCGGGTTACCGGACAAGTGGTTTTTGGCGATCAGCCCCCGGGATTCCCGTGTTGCACCAAAGCTGAATCTACAAATCGGTCATTTCGGCTAAATATATATCCTCAAATACACAAATACATTCAGTGAACGCGTTAAAGTGAAATGGCTGATTGGGGAAAAGTGATTGTCGGAGAAATTAGAAAGAAATTCAGTAACAAAATTATTAAAAACGTACAAAACGGCTGTTTGAACAGCTGCTAATAGAATAGCGGAAAAAGGGCAACAATCCTCAAAATCGGCGAAAATAACGTCGATCACGATTTCCCCATCTTTTTACCCACCGTCCTGAAAAATAACCCCGCCTGCACAGCTGAACGACTTAGCAACTGACGAATGCGATTCTCTAGATTCTTCCGGAATTTGTAGCGCGCGGGTTGAGTATCGCACGGAGAGGAATTCTCTAACGTAATAAATTGACTTCGCATCAGTTCCAGAGTACCGTCCGCTTGCAAACTGGCAGAGCGAATGAGTGTCGAAAGCCTGGCGTCACTCTTCCCAAAGGGTTTCTTTCCCACATTCAGTGCCGTTTACTCTGTCTTAATTTGCCAGGCCCCGGGGCGTCCAAATTTCGAAATCTCACAATAAAGGAGACGTCTATGAAAAAGACTTGGATGTGGTGCTTGATAGGTTTGCTTTCAGTCGGGAACGCTGCGAGGCTGCAGGCTCAGACGACTGACGGGACTGAGAAAGCTGTCGCGGCATTGGAACAACAGTGGCTTCAGTCACAAAAGACAAATAATCCTGATTTGGTCGCCCCGCTGCTGGCCGAGAAGTTCGTTAATACGGATAGCGATGGCAAAGTCACAAGCAAGGCCGAGTCGTTGGCGAACGCAAAGGCCACCAAATACGATAGTGTTGCTTACGACGATTTGAAGGTAACGGTATTTGGAGATACGGCTATTGCGACGGGCCTCTTCACTGCTAAGGGCACGGACCCGTCCGGCAAGCCTCTCGACATGCGTGAGCGCTTTACTGATACATGGGTGAAGATGCCAAACGGAAAGTGGCAGTGTGTCGCGAGTCATGGATCGCCAGTAAAGACATAGCAAACTGCCACGCTGGATCGAGATGGCCGCCTTCTTGAGCGGCCATTTGTTTTTTCCACAAACTAGTTCACGATTAGGCTGCTAGTGTTGTGTATCATAAATGTATTTACTAATAGACAGAGTTGCGGCATACTTTTGCATCATGCCGCTACCCCTGCTCCTGCACTCCGATTGAGTCCATCGCAACACCAGGAACTGATGAAAATCACTAACCATCCCAGCACCCCGCAAGCCATCGTGCTCCGTTGCCGTGTGGTGTTGGGCGCGGCCAAGGGAATTGCCAATAACGAGTTGGCGC